>Ga0247608_10000052_pt1 | contig 233814 bp, 192 predicted proteins | sample 176DNAGHGlowgp2_FD_193490 | JGI IMG/M metagenome (GOLD analysis project Ga0247608, IMG submission 193490) | Sheep rumen microbial communities from Palmerston North, Manawatu-Wanganui, New Zealand - 1766 DNA GHGlow gp2 | ecosystem: Host-associated > Mammals > Digestive system > Stomach > Rumen... | reverse complement strand
CGTCATACTTGATATCTCCCGTAATGATGGTGGAGCCCTGTGCGAACTCCACGTCCAGGTCCGTGATGAACTTCTGGTCGTCATCCACGATGTCGGAGTTCTTGAAGGTGGTCCTCTTGGCCATGGCCCGGCCGGTGTGGGCGCTGCCGTCCTGGCAGATCCAGGACACTTGCACGGGCACCCCAGTGAAGCCGGTCACGGGGTCAATCCAGTACAGCTCCACAAAGTACTTCTGGCCATTGATGGGAGAATGGCCCATCACAGCCTTGAAAGCATCCGTGAGGTCAATCTCGCCCCAGTCAGGGACCTTATCCGGGGAAATGATGACGGTCTTGCCCCAGGCGTTGGAAACGCCGCTGCTCTGGCCGTCGGACATCTTGGCCACGAGCTTCAGTTCTCCCTCCGGATCAGGGACACCGATAAACATCACACAGTTCTCGGAAATGCAGAAGTCCGTGAACTCCACCGCCGGGATGGCCACGATGCTGGCCGGTGCAGCCTCCAGAAGGATGGACTCGCCGCAGTAGGCCCTGTTGGTGTTCAGGCGGACAAAGAGGTTATGCGCAGACAGTTTGGCCTTCTGGCCGAAGACAGAGGCGCCGGCAGTGTGCTCAGCCAGCTGCTCCCAGGCTTTCATCTGGTCATCCGTCAGATTCTTGTAGGCTTTGGAAATCTTCGAAAGCGCACTCCGGCGGACCACCTGCGCCACGGTCACATAGCCGGTAGGATAACTCCGAACGGAAAGGATGTTGCGGCCGCCGACCCTTCTGGCCGTTACACCCTTAGCGGAGCCCGAGAAGCCCTCGAAAGCAATGGAAGGAAGTGCAATCATAGTTCAAGTTTAGGTTAAGGTGAGAGGCTTTAACTCTCTGACAGCAAATATAGTGAAAGTATTTGATAATTCAAAAACAATCACTTAAATATGTTCACCTAAACAAGAACTTTAAGTAATTTTCTACAGAAGGAAATCAAAGGAAACTCTCCGGTAAGCCGTCCTGTACCCCAGCTCACCATCCAGCAGGCAGCATCTACAGTGGGCGGTGTACCCGTCCAGATCCAGGTTCCAGACACTTCGGAAGTCCGGCACCACAACAGTGGCCACTCCCTCACCTGCCGCCAATGCCGGTTCAGCCAGGTACGACCTGAGGAGTCCCGGCCGGAATCCTCCGCCGGCCTTGGCAAGCATCAGGCGGACCAACAAGTGATACCTTCCTGAAGGAGCCCGCTCGTCCAGGAAGACACGGATACCCAGCTGCAGGTCCTCTCCCTCAACCACTGCTGATACCACGCCCTCCACGGCATACGGTGGGAATTCCACCCAAGGCTGGGGTGATGGAGTATGCTCACGGCCCAGCCGGGCAAAGCCGTGATACGCCGATACGAACAAGTTGTGGCCGGTAATCCCTGACTTGCCGTCAAATGGCGGTCGGTGAGACTGAACCCCGACGGAATATTCATTCCACTGCCTCTGCAGATCCGGTGTCAACTGTCGCCACGCATCCAGGGCACGAAGGTGGACAGTCTGGTGCTCCATCTGCAGCATGGTACCAGAGAATTCTGGCGAAGCCCTCTTCCTGTAATAGCACTGTCCATTTCGGTGGTAGAAGGTAAGGTTGCCGACTGAACCAAAGCAGTCCTCGAAGGGCATGGATGGGATATACTTGGGCATAGGTACTGGGGTGTTACTGGGTAAAGCGGTGAAATTGGCACCGGCCTCCCTGGGACCAGCCAGGGAGGAACCAGCGTCTTTGAACTCTTGGGCACATAGTTAGCTAATAGGGACCTCCTAAGGGAAATGTACCCTGGACTTACGTAGAGCTGAAGGATGCAGCAGGACCTCCTCCTCTATCCACTTCTTTATGGCTTTCTTGTCAGGAGTTCGCTTCAGGTCCTTGTTCAAATCACAGAGCATATAAACCGACCTGCGGGCAAATCCGGGCTTGGAAGGGCACGTGTCAAAGAGGACCTTCCCATTGAGTTGATGCACCCAGATATCAGAGCAGCCGTCAATCGTATCTTGATGCCTGGTGTAGTATTGAACTTTCTCGAAGACCTCGTCCTCAACGTTCCGTATGAAATCAATCAGTGTAAGCATGGCCGGTACTAGTTTTAAATCCATATACAAGATAGTGATAATAAATGAGAATAACAAATTTATTTTCAATAGGTTACATAATATTTTACACTGCTGAACACGCGCTGAAACCTGCACCTGCAGCGGCGTCAGCCGCTGCCTCCAGTTGTATATATTTATACCCTTTTCTTCCATCTCGGGCGGGTGATGTCGGTCGATCTGGCACTGAGGCCGGGGCGTAAGTTTCCTAGTGGGCCTTGGTTGCTGGGAGTCTCTAAGGCGGGTCGTTGATGCGGGAGATGTCGTTCCCTTTCTTGATGCCGGCCGGGCGGAGGCCCGGCTTAGAGTCTCCCAGTGACCAAGGGCGCGGAACGAGCGAAGCGAGTGGAGCGTGGCCCCGGAGAGTGTCTGGCAGCGTGGGGGGCGACGGGCTCTGGAGCGCCGTGGAAGGGAGACGCAAGGCTCCCTGGAGCAGCGGAAGAGACCGACGTTGTGGGCGGGCAGACTCTCTCCGGGGCCTGGGCCGGAACGGCCCACTGCTGGATCGAAGGTAAGACGCTCTTGGCCGTCAGGCCTGGCACCGAGTCTCCGGCGCAGTGGATGACGGGCGGCGTGGGATGGAGGCAGGCAATGACGGAGGACTGGAGCCAGTGACTGGAGCAACGGGCGTAAGCCCAGCGACCGGTCTCTGGCGGAAGGACGGAGTGGTTGCCTGACACTGTGTGCGGGGGCTGGGCGGCATCCTCTGCGCCAGCAGCCGGGAGCGAATGCGGACGGCTGCTTCCTGCCTGCCCGGAAGGCTCTGTGGCGTTTTTGCCGAGCACGGCCCGACGCGCAGCGAGGACCGAGCGCAGAGCAAAAATGACACAGTGCCTGGAGGAATAGCAGGCAGGTTGAACCACGGCGAAGCCGTACCTTGGAGGAACGGGGACGAAGGTGGTGTGGCGGGCCTTGACCGACACACGACCTTTGGCACCGGGCCGACCCGCAGCTGTGCTGCACGCGGCGGCAGGAAGAAAAAGGCGGGGCGAGGGATGACGGTGCTCTTTCCCTTCTCCCTTGATACGGGCGTGCACTTTGTGGGCGGGGACCCGCAAAGTGCGGAGTTTTGCGACGGGCCAGGGCCGGGGATGGCCCTGGAGCAAAACTCCTTTCCTGCCGCCGCGCCGACCGGACGGGTGGGATTTGGCCCCTCGAAGGTAGGACGGAGCTCCTTAACATAATCCGAATTGTGTAATCTGGCGCCCTGTATGCCTTTTTTGCGGGAGACGGAGTATGTTGCTGCCTCTCTCTTGATGCGGGGCAATGACGGTGCCGGCGACTGTTACACAATTCCGATGGGATTATGTTATGGCGCGGATTCTCAAGCACTGACGGTAGTTCGAAGGGAACCGGCCGGGCGTTATCCTCTCCCCTGTGGGGAGCCGGAGGGGCATTGACCAGCAAGAGTCTGTGGCCGGCTTGTCCGGTCACAGTCTCTTGACCTTATTCCCTTTACTGCGCGGAGCGCGGCGCGGAACGGCCGCAAGTCTGCAATCAGGATGTCGGAGGCGAATGCCGTAGCGTCCTGTTGCAGTCTTGCAGTGGAGCTGCCATAAGTGGAGTTCGTAGGGGCGCGAGAGTGCCCCGGAGGACGGAACCAAAGCGAGTGAGCGCAGCTTCAGCGGAGCGAACTGGCTTTGACCGCTTAATACTGTAATTTGTTGATTCGGCGGTTCAGATCGGCCAGCTTCTCTATCAGCTGCTCAAAGGATGGCGATTCTTCGTAAATCATCGACTCCTGCATCGACCGGTAATCATCTTTCCAGCTTTCTCGGATGGCTTCCGGCGGGATTATGCATAGCGCCTGCGGCAGAAGTGTATCGTAGTTGAAGCCTTTCAGGCCGATGAACGTGCGGCGATGCTCGATGACAGAAAGATAGAGGTCTTTATCGGCCAAGGCCTCTTCCGCTATTGGAGTATCAGCAATTTGGCATATGTCATACAGGTGCCTGGACATCCTGTTAACGCGAATATCGTCCTTCGGCTTGGAGAACTCTTCATGCAGGAGGAATAGTTTCTCCAGAAAGGTGCGCTGAGGAACAACGGCCCGTACATCAAAGGCTGGCTTGGTGAATGGAGCTGCCGGATATACCTCGTCAATATAAGACTTGAGAGGAACGATAGTTACCGGCTCACTCATCGAACGGCCACTGACCTCAATGAGAACTTTTGACCTGATATATGGATTTGCGTCGATGACCGGCTTATACTCCACCTCAATGGTCTCAGGGTCAGTTGTTGTGATAGGCGTGATATTGACATTCACTTTGAAGTCTTCACGGCTGACGCCGTTTTTCTCCAGCTGATCCGCCAGGTCTAACTGTAGCTGTTCCCTGACGAAAGAGCAAGCAGCTCTGCGAAGTTTGTCACTGATCTGTGTCTTGGAAAGCTGACCACCATAGCCCAGATATTCCCTGTCGATGGCAATGTCAACATCTTCTGACATGCGGCGGATTAGGTTCCAGCACTTGCTGAGGTTGGTGCCGCCTTTGAAAGACAGGTGCTCCGCATACGGGAGGGAGAATAGAGCCCGGAGTACAGTTGTCACCCACCAGTCTTTCTCAATAATTTGCAGGTCCATACCCGTTTCGGACTGGACACGGCGCAGGATATCCTGTCGTTCTTTTAGGCTTAATTCTGTATATTCCATAGCGCAGTCAGTTCTTTACGCACCCAAATAGGCGCAAGTGATATGTCATGTGAGAAGTCTTTCTCTGAGACATTCTCCAGGTGTTTTTTGATAATGGCTTTCTGCTGCTCAGTAGCATTGCCCTCTCCGATTTCACGGAGCGCAGTTACGATGAGCGCCATCAGTGAGGACTGGTAAGCAAAGGTCCGCATCTCGGAAGTGTGCTTAAAGAGGATACCACGGCCTTTGCCGATGGTCACTCTCCGGGGCGATCCGTCGGTAATGAAGACGACATTGGCGGGAATCTGTGTGCTCAGACCCAGACGATACAGGGCGTAGGCCCCGGTAGGGGCGATGCGCACCTTGTCGCGTTTGGCTATCGCCTCGGCAATTTCTTCGATGGAAGGCAGAATGATGCCACCTCCCCAGCGTGTATCTATGCGGGGATAACAGTAAATACCTTGCGCTACGCGCGTAAGCATCTCATTCTCGCACAGGCGCACCAGTGCGGAGCGGATGGCGTCGGAGGTGCCATAATCGGCAAAAGTATCGGGGAAAAACAGCGTCCCACGCTTGGATTTCTCGATACGCCTCTTGATGGTATTGTATGTACTCTGGTCTGCCATACATAAAGTTTTGCCACAAATTTATGACAAATTTGTGGCAAAACAAAATAATGTATCAATAAAAATGAAAAGGATGTGTGCGCTGGGACCATTGATACTGGAACAAAAATAAGCACTCTTTTCCTCCTAAAGAATGAGTATAGAGAAGAATTAAGATTGATAAAAAGCCAAACACATTTATCTTCAAATGGTTAGGGGAAATACCCCCAAGCGAGAATTAAGGTTTTGTTTAGAAACAGTCTCTAACGTCCCCCTTCTAGAGCGCATTTAATTGATAATGAGTTATATTATTTCCTTATCGGGAGGTTAGAAATCCTTGGGAGAGTCTGCAATTTTTAACTAAATTTGCATAACCTGTAAAGAATTGAAAAGCCCATGAGACGCTCTGGATTCATATTGGTTTTGGTACTTCTGACTGTTTTATCTTGTTCAAAGAAGAACGAGATGATTGAACCGGTTCTAAAGGAGTTGGATGAGACCATCGACAACCGGCAGCGGTTTGAGAATGAGAAGCAGGACCGCATTGCCCGTTTGAAGAAAGACCTGCAGGAAACCAATGACATCCATAAGCGGACAGAGTTATACTCCAGCCTTTTCGACCAATACAAGAACTACCAGTATGATTCGGCCTTTGTATATGCAAAACTGCTTGAAAAGAATGCGCTTAAGGAAGGTTCCAAGATTGAGTATCGGGCAAAGTCCCAGGTGGCTCTTCTTCACTGTTTCAAGAGTGTAGGCTTCTTCAATGAGGCCGTGGATGTAATCCGGGCCTTTGACCCCAAGGATGTTCCGTCGCCGATTTGCGCAGAGTTCTATTTCCTGGGGGCAGAGACCTGGCAGAACCTGAGTTCTTTCGTCAGCGGCACCGAAGCTTTGGCCAGTAAGTATGATGCAGAGAAGCTGGAGTGCTATGACAAGGTGCTTGAATATGCCGCCCCGGATTCATACCTATATGGATATGCTAATTTGGATAAGATGCTTATCGAGAATTATTCCGATTCTCTGGCCATATCTGCCCGTGATGCATTTATCGTAATGAATGACTGGGATGACCATCAGAAAGCCGTCCAGTATTCCATTCTATCAGAGGCTTACAACAAAGTTCAAAAATACGACGAGGCTGTTTATTATCGTGCCTTGTCGGCTATCCTGGATATCCGGTCCTGCACGCACGAAACCACATCGGCAAAGGTGCTGGCCGGGCATATGTACGCCAGGGGTAATATTGACAGGGCATACAAATACATCCAGCAGGCCCAATACGATGCCGAGTTCTACAATTCAAGACTAAGGAAAGCAGAGATCAGCACTATTCTGCCAATTATTGAGAATGGTCGATACAACTGGCTTAATAACCAGAGGCTGCTGCTATTTATCATCCTGTCTGTCATTGCCGGATTGCTGGCCCTTACAGTCGTTCTTCTCCTTGTTCTCAGATCCAGGAACAAGGTTCTGGCCCAGACTCATGCAGACCTGGCAGAAAAGACCGACCTGCTAGAGAAGAGCAATCTTTCGTTGACAGAGGCGATTGCGAAACTGCGCGAGGCCAATGAAATCAAGGACCAATACATCATCCAATCCCTATACGGCAACACAGCGTTTGTCAACGAGGTCAATGATGCTGTCAATGAAGCGGCCCGTGATATCACACTCAAACGACCGGATGAAGCCAGAACCACCCTGTACCATATCGGCATCAAGAAGGAACGTGCTAGGATTGCGGCAAGTTTTGATACGGCATTCCTGAAGCTCTTCCCTAACTGGCTGGATGAGTTCAACTCTTTGTTCCCAAAGGAGTCACAGATACGTCTGGCAGAAGATGGGACCATGCCGATGGATGTCCGCATCTTTGCCCTGATGCGTCTTGGCTTCGACAATGCGGCGGAAGTCGCCGAGTATCTGAATCTCTCCATCGATACGGTGTATGTTTACAAGGCCCGGCTGAAAGGTAAGGCCCTTGTAGATAAAGAAGAATTTGATAGCCGAATAATGGCCATTCCCAAGCCCTAAAGGCATCTTAATTCCTAATTCTGGAGTTGGTTTCAAATATATTGAGTATTAATTATTTGCGTTAAAATTTCACCTTATTTGTCGGCTTAATTCCTTCCTTTTCTATATATAGAGGGGTAACTTTGGGCTGTGCAAATTGCAAAGTTTTAACCAATAATTAATACGTATGAAATTACCCCTTAGAAGAGCTGCCGCCTTGGTGATGACCGGCGTGTTGTGCCTCCTCTCCTTGAAAGGATGGGCGCAAAACGACTCAGTCCAGGGCGTTGTTTCCGATGCGGCAAACGGAGAGCCTATCCCCGGTGTCGTTGTCATGGTTCAAGGAACGAACAATGGCGTTAGTACTGATCTGGACGGTCATTATGTCCTTCCGCTGAAAGGTCAGAAAAACCCCGTCATTGTGTTCCGCTCTATCGGCTATTCAACCCAGGAAATTGCTGTGGATGGCCGTACTACTATCGACGTATCACTCTCTCCGGACATGGAGTTCCTGGATGAGGTGGTTGTTATCGGTTATGGTACCTTGGATAAAAAAGAGCTGACGTCTGCTATTTCACACGTCTCCAGCAAAGAATTCCTGGCCACTTCCGGCTCCGACCCGTCAATGATGATACAGGGCAAGGTGGCCGGCGTTACCGTTGAGAATACAGGTGCTGCAGACCCGAATAATAATGCCAGTATCCAGGTCAGAGGTATTTCTTCCAGAAATGCCGGTCTTGGACCACTTATCGTTATTGACGGTATTCCTGGCGGAAATCTGACCAATATTAATCCAAACGACATCGAGTCTATCGATATCCTGAAAGACGGCGCCGCCTCTGCTATATATGGTACGCGCGGTAGTAATGGTGTCGTTCTCATCAACACCAAGAAGGGCGCCAAGGATGGTGCGTTCCACACCTCTTATGAAGTGGTGACAGGTGCCAATGTGATGGTGAAGGATCTGGATATGCTCTCAGCTCAGGAGTTCCGTGAAAAGAAAGTGGCCAGTGGTTCCGCTGAAGACTTTGGCGGCAATATTGACTGGCTCAAAGAGGTCAGCCGTGTGGGTTTCTCCCATCAGCACACAATCACCCTCTCCGGCGGTAATATGAACAACAATTTCCGTGTGAGCGCTGACTACAGGAAGGCAAACGGTATTGACAAGAGATCCGATAGAGAAGAGTATGGAGCTCGTGCCAGTTTCAACCACAACTCAAAGAACGGTCTCTTCACCTTCGTTGTAAATCTTGCCCCTAGACTCGTCAAGAGCAAATCGGCCGATTGGAATGTATTCCACTATGCTATCGAAGCAAACCCCACTTCCCCCATCTATGACCCTCAGGATCCTTCCAGGTATTTCAGTTTCCTTGGCCAGCGTGCCGATAAAAACCCTGTGGAAATCATCAATACGGAACTGAATGACCACGAGTATAAGCTTCTGGACTGGGATGCTACGGCAAGACTGAATATCCTCCCCGGCCTTTCTACCCAGGTCACTTATTCGGATCAGTACATCGGCAGCATCGGCGGGTACTTCATCCCTTCGACCAATAACAAGACTAACAGGTCTGAAGCCAGCCGCTCATACGACCAAACCGAGAAGCACGCCATTGAATGGGTGACCAACTTCCAGAAGTCTTTCGGAGATCACAATTTGAAGGCGATGGCCGGTTATTCTTGGCAGACGATAATGTACAGCGGCTTTAGCGCTGCCAATAAAGATTTCGCCAATGACGGTACTACATATGATTCTCTCAGTCAGGGAGAATGGGGACTTGAAGAAGGTCACGACGGGACCTCATCTTACAGGAATGACTCCAAACTGATTGCTTTCTTCGGCCGTGTCAATTACGACTATAAGAGCAAGTATCTGTTCACGGCATCTCTCCGCTATGAGGGCTCCTCTAAGTTCGGCGCCAACAATAAATGGGGCTATTTCCCTGCCGTTTCTGCTGGATGGCGTATATCTCAGGAAGATTTCATGAAGGGCTGCTCCAGCTGGCTGAATGACTTGAAACTCCGCGCCGACTTCGGTGTAACTGGTAACCAGGACTTTGATAGTTACAAGTCTTTGAACACTATGACTGGTTACGGTCAGTATTATTATCAGGGCAAGTGGTTCACTGTTTGGGGCGCATCTAAGAACGTCAATCCTGACCTTCGCTGGGAGAAGGGTATCAACTGGAATATCGGCCTTGATTTCGCCGTATTGAATAACAGGCTGAGCGGCTCCATCAATTACTTCAACCGTACCCAGAAGGATTTGCTTGGTGACTACAACGTCTCTATTCCTCCGTATCTTTTCTCAACCACATATGCCAATGTGGGAACGATGAAGAACAGCGGCGTCGAGATTGAGCTCCGTGGTACCGTGGTCAACACGAAAGATTTCACTTATAATGTGACTTTTGTGGGTTCCTCCATGGATAATCGCTTCGTTTCCTTCTCCAACAACGACTACAAGGGACAGAAGTTCTACTATGTGGCTCCTACTGAGGATCCCTTCCCGTTCCACTATCTGCAGAGAATCGAAGAAGGCGAACGTATCGGTAACTTCTACATGTGGAAGTTCGCTGGATTCAACTCTTCCGGCGAATGGATTATCTATGACAAGAATGGAGATTATAAGATTGGCATGGATGCAACGGACGAAGATATGTATTCCGTTGGAAACGGTCTTCCCAAGTTTACGGCCAGTTTGTCAAACTATTTCCGTTACAAGAACTTTGATCTGAATGTATATTTCAGAGGCGCTTTTGGATTTAATATCTTTAATGTCCATGAATTCTACTATGGCATTCCTGGTATGACCAGTAATGTAATGAAACTTGCCTATACCAAGAATGCAAACATCAAGGAGAACCCGCTTGTTTGTGACTATTACCTTGAGAAAGGCGATTACGTAAAGCTGGATCTGCTCACCTTGGGATATACCTTCAACCTCAAAAATAAGTATATCGACAACTTGAGGCTCAGTGTTACCGGAAAGAACCTGCTTATCTTCACTTCGTTCACGGGTGTTGATCCTTCGACCTACAGCACTAACGGACTGACTCCTGGCGCTACGGGTTCACGTAATTATTATCCTACATGCAGGCAGTTCCTGGTAGGTCTCCAGGTTGGTTTCTAAAAGAAGAATAAGCAAGTATGAAAGCATATAGATATTTATTGGCCATCATCTGCTCGTGCATGTTTGCCTCTTGCACGGATTTGTCTGAAAACCTGTACGATCAGGTGGGTTCGGACAACTACTACAATACGGAGATGGATGTCATCAGGGCCGTCTTCCGTCCTTTTGAACACGCTTATTGGAGTGTTCAGCCCAGACAAGTTCTCCAGGAACTGACGTCTGACCAGATTGCCACCTGGAAGAAAGATGACTGGTGGGAAGACGGCGGTAAATGGAGCCGCCTCCACTATCATACCTGGACCATTGAGGAAGAGTACTTCAAGAGCGAGTGGGAGTCCTGCTTCCAGGGCATCATGCAGTGCAACTACATTATGGATGACCTCGCAAAGCTCGATTGTAAGAACCTTGGCATGAGTCAGGAAACCTTTAATGCGCTTGCCGCTCAGTGCCGCACCCTTAGGGCCTGGTTCTATCTTCGCCTTCTTGACGAGTTTAGGAATGTTCCGCTGGCCGTCAGTTCTGATGTCACCAAGAATACCGAGACAAATGTGAGCCCGGATAAACTCTTTGAGTTCATTGAAACCGAGCTGAAAGAATGCGTAGAACAACTTCCTGTAAAAGCTGGCGCTGCCGGAAACGGAGTCAACCAGGGACAATGGAATAAGGCATCTGCCGCTGCACTGCTGGTCCGTCTGTATTTGAATGCGGAAGTCTATATCGGCACCAAGAAGTACACGGAGTGCGCAGGTGTCGCTAAAAAGATCATCGGCGGCGAATACGGCGCCTACTCCCTAGAGCCTACGTGGGATAAGGTTTTCGACTGGAATAATGAAAACTCTCCGGAAATCCTCTTCGGCTTCCCTTCCGCCAAGGGTTACAGCCATTATGTATACGCCGGTGACACCTTCTGGTGGACTGTTCCAGCTCGCCAGGTAAGTTATTACTTTGGCGATGTGGAGGCCATGTCCATCAATGGCGACCATAACTGTAAGTATCGTCTGGCTCCCAGCTTTACGCCCGATGACAAGCCCTACACCACCCAGCTTGGCCGCACCGTTGCCAAATTCAAGAAATATCCCGAGGACTACCGTCTGAAGATGTACAAGAATTTGGGGAACAGCACACGCGAAGGCATGATGCTCTTTGGTTACCTCGAGTATGAGAATGGAGGATCTACCAAGAGAGTTACCAGCCCTGAAGGCGGCTATGACCTCTACCTCAGAGATGCCGTTGCCCAGTTCAAAGGCACAGCTCCCGGAGAGTATCCTTCTGACCTCACCTCCGATATGACCCATGGAGACCACAATAGTGGCTGGGGGTATATCAAGTATCCTTTCTATGCCGACAATGATGAAGGCCAGCTGGAGGCTGACTGGGTGGAAATCCGTCTGCCGGAGGTCTATTATTCCTTGGCCGAATGCGAATTCCGCAACGGTAATGTGAATGAGGCCGGAAAGCTTCTCAACACAGTTAGAAAGCGTAACTATCCTGCATCTGCTGTAAATGACTATCTCTACCAGCCCGACGGCCCCGTAGTCCTGGATGAAAAAGAACTGCTGGATGAATGGGGACGTGAATTCCTCTCAGAAAGCAGGAGAAGGACTGACCTTATCCGCTTTGGCGTCTTCTGCAGCGGCGTATGGTGGGATAAGAATGCGGATCCTGACAATCACACTATTATCTTCCCGCTGCACAGAGATGTGCTGAATGCTAATCCGAAACTAAACCAAAATGACGGTTACTCAAGACCTGAATAAGTAAACACTTTATTATCAACAATTTTAATCAATCAGTTATTATGAAAAAAACTGCATTACTGGCTATCCTCTGCGGAGCACTGGCCATTGTCTCCTGCAAAAAGCCGGACGACAACAAAATTATCCCTGACGTTCAAAAAGAGTACACTGAGCTCTATGCCCTGGGCGCTTCTGTGAACAAATGGGATTCCATGGATCCGGAACCGATGAAGAAAGTCGGCAAGAACCTCTTTGAAATTGAGGTTGACCTCATCAAGAGCAACGAGAACAAGCTTATCAAGTTCTGCACCACCAAGGGTCTTGACTGGAGCCAGACTGACTATCTCGTGCCCGCCAGTGTTGAGGCTGACAAGCCTTACGGTTTCCTGAAAGAAGGTGACGGTAACAAGCTCCAGCACTCCAGCGAAAAGGCTGACGGTGTCGGCAATCTGAAAGACTGGTTCTTTGGTCTCGAGGCTGGCAAGAGCGGTCACTATCGCCTGACTGTAAATCCCTACGAACTCACCGTTAAGGCTGAGAAACTCAGCTCTCTCCCCGACAAGGCCGAGGCCGTTTGGGAAGAAGGTATGGTCTATATGGTCGGTGATGCCACTCCCGCAGGCTGGGATATCAATTCCCCTACCGCTATGGTTAAGAATGGCGACATCTTCACTTATGAGGGTCCTCTCGCTGTAGGTGAGATGAAGTTCCCTGTTGAGTTCAGATGGGATGGTCCTACCTATATGGCAGAAGAGGCCGGTACTGACATCACCGCTGGTGGTGAATTTACCACTGTCCTTTCTCCGAATGGTGATCCTGACAACAAGTTCAAGGTGACCGCTGCCGGTAACTACAAGCTCACGCTTGATACCAAGGCCCTCAAACTCAAAGTCGAGGTTAAGTAATTCTGCGATGAGAATCAAAGCATTATCACTTGTTATTATTCTGTCTCTGGCAAGCACAAGCCTGCTTGCCAGGGACAGTAAATACACTCGTCACGGAACGGGTCCAAAGTATTGGATTGCGTACGAATGGTGCTTTGATCATGACAAACCCATTCCGGAGGCTCGATGGAAAAACAACATTGACTGGATGGCCGAGAATTTCCGGGATTACGGGTATGACATGATCTGTAATGACGGGTGGATTGAGGCCGCTCAGACCATCAACGAGAATGGGTATATTACCAAGTATAACAGTGAGTGGCAAAACGGGTTTGAATACTGGAACAAGTATATCGCCGACAAAGGAATGAAGGTTGGCGTGTACTATAATCCCATGTGGATGACCCGTGCCGCTTACTTTGCAAACTGCCCCGTTGAGGGAACGAATGGTAAAACTACCATGGACATCGCAGGGAAGAAGAATTTCAACGATATGCTCTTCTGGGTCGATGTCAACAAAGAAGGCGCTGAACAGTGGATTAAAGGATATGTCCGCTATTTCAAGAGCCTTGGCGTGAGTTATCTCAGGATTGACTTCCTTGAGAACTATGAACGCAACTATGGAACTGCCGCTTATGACAAAGCGTTACAATGGATTGCCGAGGAAGCCGGAGACGATCTTTTCCTCAGCCTGGTTATGCCAAACTGCTACCACCATGGCAAGACAGAACTGAAGTACGGCGATATGATCCGTGTGGACGACGACTGCTTCAAGGGTGGCTGGGACTTTGCCAGCTCACGTCGTCGCGGACAGCATAAATCTTCCTGGCCGCAGTACGGAAATGCTTTCGACGGCATGGTTGCCTTCTCTGATGTGGCGGCCAAAGGACAGATGATTCTCGATGGTGACTTCATGCGTTTGAATACGATGGCCACCAAAGAAGAAAAGCAGTTCCTATACTCATTAATGGTCATGGGCGGCTCTGCACTGACGATAGCCGACCAGTATGACACCATCGGCGATGCCGTGGAAATCTATCAGAATCGGGAAATGATTGAGCTGAATGACCTGGGCTTTGTCGGCCGTCCTTTGAGCCGCAGGCTCTCTAGTGGGAACAGTTCTCGCTGGGTTGGGCAGCTTCCCGATGGCGACTATATAGTCGGCCTGTTTAATCGAGAAGAAGATACAATTCAAAGTGGAATCGACTTCTTCAAAGAACTAGGAATCAAAGAGGGCGCCGTAGAGAATGTGAGAGATTTATGGCAACATCAAGACCTCGGGGAAATGTGTGAGAAATACACCACAGCCCTTGCTCCCCACAGTTGCAAAATCTTGAGGATTCGCCCTAAAGGGAGTAAACGTTATCAAGCGGAGTTTGCTTCACCCAAAGGCGGCGTCACCACAAACATAGCAAATGAGTAGTTGGTTAAAAGGGTTAATAGTTATTATGGTTGGGTGTTCCGCAGCTTTTTTCTGCTCCTGCAAAAAAAGCTGCGGGATGTCTTATGTGCCCGAACTATTAACCGACGAGCAGTTCAGCGGAGCTGGATATGCCCAGGGATTTGACTCCCAGGAAGGTGAACTTGTTTTCAATGTCTCCAGCCCTTCTGTCTCCACAGTCAACTTGACAGTCCGTGGATGTGGCGATGCAGAAGCACAGATTGTCGTAAACGGACAAAAAGCCGCCTTCTCATTTGAAGACAGCGAGAAGTGGCAGGAAGTGTCAGTGTCTGTCCGACTTCAAGCCGGAGAGAACCTGATAACCATCAAACAGACAAACACTGCTGTATCACCGTTAATGGTGGATTACATTGAAATTCAGAATATGTAAATGAACATGAAACCACATCATATCTATATGGCCTTGTTCATGCTGCTGGTGTTTGCCGGCTGTAAGAAGGATATTATCCCTGACGATGATGATAATACGACTAAGACCGGGTATGATATGGTCTTCGATGAAGAAGATGTTCCAGTACTGTCTCTCAAAGTATCTCTGAACGAATGGAACCGACTTCTGGAGACTTATGATACTGACCATAATACCCGGGAATACGTCCATTGTGATGTGGTTTTCGAAAAACATGGCAAACAGTATGCGGTACCCGATGCTGGTCTCAGACTCCGAGGTCAAACCTCAAGACGCCGTCCGGAGGGAGCAGAAGGCCAGAAGCACGGTACTGGTGACTGGCACAGATGCCACTTCGGCCTGAATTTCAGGAAATTCCACAAAGGAGATGATAATTATGACCTTGACGGAGTCCACAGGATTAATTTGAAATATGCCAAAGAGGATCCTTCCTATATCCGGGAAAAGTATTGCTTTGACCTGCTGCAACGGATGGGTATATGGACGGCAGAGAGAGCGTCATGGTGCCGACTCTACATCCAGGTGGAAGGTGATGCTGTTCCAGTATATATGGGCGTCTATCTGATGATGGAGGCTATTGAGGACGAGTTCATCGAAGAGAGACAACAGTTCCAAGGTGACGACGGCTTCTTATGGAAGTGCGGGTGGGGCGCGAATCTCAGAGATACGGATGATTGGAGATTTGGAGTAGATGAGAACCTGGGGACAGCTTATGCCTATGAGCTGAAAACGCATAAAAAGCAGTTTGCTAAGGGAAAGGAACAACTGTGCAGGTTCATTCGGGCAGTCAGGAGCCTCTCCGGAACAGCTTTCCGAGACTGGATAGAGAAACACTGTGATGTGGACTTGCTCCTCCGTACCTATGCGGTATTCATCGCTGTCGGCCACTGGGATGATTACTGGAATGACATGAACAATTTCTACCTGTATTTTAACAGTGATGATCTGGACAATTATCGGATGTTCATGATTCCATATGATATGGATAACACGCTGGGAACTACGCATATTTGTGGCGTCCAGACTGATGCCGGCAGGCATGACCCTTTCTACTGGGGGCTGGATGAATGTATCTTCATTTCCAAGATTCTCAGTATTGAAGAATATCGTTCTAAGTATAGGGAGTATCTGAAAGCTATCGCCGCCCCTGGAAGCGAATTTACATATGAGAAAAGTATCGTTAGGATAAAAGAATGGCAAAACCTCATACGTCCCTATCTGGCCAATGCTACGGGAGAAGACCTAACAATCCAGGATCTGCCTGCCTCGTGGTCAAATAACCGCTGGTACAGGATAATGGAGGACGGCTCGAGCAATTGGTTCAGAATCAAATGCGGCGTTTTGTCTGCGCTATAAATGAATATTACTAAAACTATTATACAATGAAAACTAAAGGATTGACTCTTCTTCTGTTACTGGCACTGGGTTGCCAGAGCCACCCTGAGCAAGGGACTGTGATGAATGAACTTCAGTCCCCTGACGGGAAAATGAAGATGGAATTTCTGCTTACTGCAGACGGGACGCCTCAGTATTCTCTAAGCTATGACGGTGTCCAGGTGGTACTCCCCAGCGCTCTTGGCTTTGAACTGAGGGGAACTGTAAAGGCCTCAAAACTCACCTTTGGAGATAAGGTGGGTAAAGTGGATGAAAGGGCGCCATATTCGCTTCATGACGGCTTCGAGTTAACAGGGACATCAACTGATACGTTTGAAGAATCCTGGAGGCCTGTATGGGGCGAAGAATCGACCATCCGCAATCACTATAACGAACTCCTGGTCAACCTTACTCAGAAAGAGACGGGAAACAAGATGGATATCCGATTCCGTCTATATGATGATGGTTTGGGATTCCGTTACGAATTCCCTGGGATGCAGCCGCTCAATTATTTCGTCATCAAGGAGGAACTTACAAACTTTGCCATGGCCGACGATTGCACGGCATGGTGGATTCCCGGTGACTTTGATACACAGGAATACGAATACACAGAGTCACGCCTTTCAGAAATCAGCAAGCACCTGGAGGCTGCCGTGTGCGGGAACTCTTCCCAGACGCTGTTCTCGATGAGCGGTGTTCAGACCTCTCTGCTGATGCGGACGGATGCCGGCCTGTATGTCAGCATTCACGAAGCTGCACTGGTGGATTACCCTTGCATGCACTTGAATGTTAATGAAAAGACCCATACGCTGACCTCTTTCCTGACCCCTGATGCTCAGGGATGGAAGGGATATATGCAGACTCCTTGTCATACGCCCTGGCGTACTGTCCAAGTAACCGATTCAGCCACCAAAATGCTGGCAAGCCGTCTCGTCCTGAATCTGAATGAGCCTTGCGCTTATGACGACACTTCTTGGATTCATCCAGTGAAATATATGGGTGTATGGTGGGAGATGATTTCTAATGCTGGCAGTTGGTCTTATACGGACGATTATCCTTCTGTAAAGCTTGGGGTCACAGATTATTCATCGGCTAAGCCTAACGGCCGCCACAGCGCAAATAACGCAAATGTGCGCCGATATATCGACTTTGCTTCGGCAAATGGTTTTGACGCGCTGCTGATTGAGGGTTGGAATATTGGCTGGGAAGACTGGGCTGGTAACTCAAAGGATGCCGTATTTGACTTCCTAACTCCCTATCCTGATTTCGACATAGAGGCCTTGAATGACTATGCCCATTCCAAGGGTATCAAACTGATCATGCATCACGAGAGTTCATCTTCTGTCAGGAATTATGAGCGCCACATGGAGAAAGCATACCAGTTGATGGACAAATATGGATATGATGCCGTGAAATCAGGCTATGTCGGCGATATTCTTCCTCGTGGCGAATACCATTACGGACAGTGGATGGTAAACCATTATCTCTATGCTGTTACAGAAGCGGCAAAGCATCACATTATGGTCAACGCTCACGAGGCAGTCAGGCCCACCGGTCTGTGCAGGACGTATCCGAACCTTATCGGCAACGAATCGGCCCGTGGAACGGAATACCAGGCATTCGGTGGAACACAGCCCATGCACGTGACTATCCTTCCTTTCACCAGGTTGAATGGTGGTCCGATGGATTTCACGCCTGGTATTTTCGAGATGAATTTAAGTTCGTTCGCAGACAACAGTTCCCATGTTAATGCTACGATTGCCAACCAGCTGGGACTCTATGTAACCATGTATTCCCCTCTGCAGATGGCGGCAGACCTGCCACAACACTATGAGCAGCATATGGACGCATTCCAGTTCATCAAGGACGTGGCCGTGGATTGGTCTGAGAGCCGTTATCTGATGGCAGAACCTGGAGATTACATCGTCATTGCCAGAAAAGCCAAAGGAACTGGACAATGGTTCCTGGGGGGCGTAGTGGATGAGCAAAAACGGGACTTTGATATTCCTCTTTCCTTCCTTGATGAAGGTGTATCATATGAGGCTACCCTTTACCGGGATGCCGAGGATGCCCATTACGAGACCAATCCTCAAGCATACGTCATAGAGAAGATCACCGTATCGGCCGGTGACAACCTGAAAGTCACGGCTGCGCCAGGAGGAGGCTTTGCAGTCTCATTCAAGCAGCTGTAAGGTATTTGATGATACCTTGCAGATGGGTTTGAATGACGGCATTCCGTCCTACATCCGATAGAAGGAATTCCACATCATCCTGGTTGTCCATCATGAAGTTCTCCGTGAGGACTGCAGGCATTACGGTGTGTCGGATGATATAAAAAGATGCTTCAAAATCGGCATCTCCATCGGAGAAATCTTTGCGGATTCTGCGCTCTGGGAAGTTGGCTTCCGCTGCTTCATAGAGTTTACTGGCCAGCAGATCTGCACTGGTCTCTCCGATGGTTGTATATGCCGACCAGCCTTGCGGCTGTCTCCATTCGTTTCCCCTCCCTGACGCGTTACAGTGGATGGAAATCAGTATTGAATCGGGTCCGTAAGCGTTTGCCCTGCGGACTCTTTCTTTTAGCGGGAGGTCGTTTTCTTCGGGTACTAGCAGTATAGCATCATACCCCCTCTGCTGGAGCCCGCTGACAACAGCAGAGGCAATTTCTCTGGTATAACGGTACTCCCGGAGTCGTCCGTCCGGAGAGCGTTTTCCACGGGTTTCTATCCCATGACCGTTATCGATTAAAATTTTCGTCATAGGTTTAAGTTATAGGTTCTTTGCAAAGGTAACGAAAAATGTTGCTATATTTGCAATTGGAAGCGGCGTAGTTCGCTGTTTCTGAACTGACATACTGCTCATTTAGAGCAACATTTACTTTTTACGGGTAGCTTCAGAAAATCGCCAAGTTTCAACTCACCTATCCCAGTAACGAGTAGATGTCTGCATATTCGGGTGCAGACATCAAACTCATGGGGAGGTGAAAGGGTATTTGGCGATACCTCTGAAGCACCTATGAGGGCGACCTGCACCCTTTTTGCATGGCCGGCTCTCCAGAGTTACAGAGGAATGACGACCATTGCTTTGGATTGTGAACTAATCAGCCAGCTTCGGCGTTCTGCCGGAGAGGATATTTCCTGGTGCAAGAAGGCGAAAGCAGTATTAGTGAGCGATACGCTCGCTGAAGTGAAGGAACGAATGATGTCCCTGGCGGCAGATACGCTGGCCCCTGCTTCTGTGAAGGATCTTGCAACGGCCGCTTTCCAGTCGTTAATACGCGATGTACCACAGGAGGAATGGGAGTCGGTTGTCCTGGACACAGAGAGTATATGCGTGGCCATAGGTTTGCAGGTTTATTTTTCGGCTCTGGTTGGACAGATTTCTCCGGACGAGTTTGACGGCACATTCCTGAAAGCATGGAATGTTTATTCCAACTCTGTCCGAGACTGGCTAAATTAGGATTACGGGATTATTTTGAGTACCTTTGCAACGGCACTGTCATAGTACAATGCCGTTAAAATCGTCGCCGCCCCTGAGCCGTGAGGTTCGGGGGCGGTTTTTTTATGGCTAAGTACAGTGTTTTTCGTGTGTCAGATTGAGGCTTGGTTTTTAGTACACTTTTAGTACACTTTTTAAATATAGAATGCCGTAGAAGTGCGTAGAATCCACTTTTCAGTGGTGCCCTATACTCCACGGAAAATGACAGGCCAGCGCCTGTCATTTTTCGTGGAGTAAAAGACTTCGTCTATACTGGGGGCCTAATCCCCCAGACCCCCTGGGTCGGCCTTCGGCCTCCGAGCGGCATGCCAAGCCTATCATTTTTCGTGGAGGAAAAGACACTATATGGACAAACTGTAAAGCAAGTGTAAAGTGACTGTAAATCCCTTTACAGCTTTTACAAACTCGTTCTGTTAATAAGTGTTTCTGTACCAACATGTTAACCTAAACGGCTTGACTTTTGCATATAGGAACGCTATTATATAATAGGGTTATCACGATGATTAAAGTTACCAACCTTTGCAAAGTCTTCAGGACGGAAGAAATCGAGACCACAGCGCTCAACGGTGTTTCCTTTGAAATCAAGGACGGCGAGTTCGTCGCCATTATGGGGCCTTCGGGCTGCGGCAAGTCCACGTTGCTGAACATCCTGGGCCTGCTGGACAATCCGACCAGCGGCAGTTATGAACTCCTCGGCACCGAGGTCGGCGGCTTGAAGGAGAAAGAGCGCACCAAGTTCCGCAAGGGCAACATCGGCTTCGTGTTCCAGAGCTTCAACCTCATTGATGAACTCAATGTGTATGAAAACATCGAGCTTCCGCTACGCTACCTGAACATCTCTGCCGCCGAGCGTAAGGCCAAAGTGACAGAAATCATGAAGCGCATGGCCATCAGCCATCGGGCCAACCACTTCCCGCAGCAGCTCTCCGGAGGTCAGCAGCAAAGGGTGGCTATCGCCCGTGCCGTTGTGGCTGGTCCGAAGCTGATCCTAGCGGATGAACCGACCGGTAACCTCGACTCCAAGAACGGTAAAGAGGTCATGGACCTTCTCTCTGAACTCAACCAGGAAGGCACCACCATCGTGATGGTGACACACTCCCAGAAAGACGCTGCCCGTGCGCAGAGGACCATCGACCTCTTCGACGGTCAGATTGTCTCCGACGTTAAGAACGAGCTGTAATGAAAAGTTTCCTGAAATTCCTATCACGGAACAAGTTGTACACGGCCATCGAGTTTGTCGGGCTGGCTGTGAGCCTTGCGTTCGTGATCCTGATCGGCTCCTATGTTGTGCAACAGTACAAGGTGGCGCATGAATCGCCGGACTGGAAGAGGACTTTCGCGCTTGGAAGACCGGAAGCCATCGGCCTTTCCTACTGGGACAAGGAAGAGTTGGAACTGGGCATCCCTGAAATAGAGAATGTTACCCACGCCTGTTTGATGTGGCAGCCGGCTATCCAGATAACTGATGAGGAGGAATATAAGGGATCCGGGATGCAGACCGATGCTGAATTCTTCGATGTTTTCCCCCAGTACCGGATTATTGAAGGAAGCGCGAAGGATTTCGTGTCAAAGACCGATGTCCTTATCAGTCAGTCTCTTGCCAGGAGGATTGCCAATCAGCCTCTGGTCGGCGGAAAAATCCTGATAAACAAGAAAGAAGTGACCATCAAAGGCATATTCAAAGACTTCGACCAAACCTTTTTTATGCCCGTCGATGTGATCACTCACATATCAGACAACTATGCCGTCCAACAGGGAAAGAATTTCGGCGGCATTGGAGCCGTAGCGACTTGGTACAAAGTTCGCCCGGACGCTGATTTAGGACAGGTGGAGGCAAAGGTGAAAGCGTTGCTTCACAGAAACTACGACAATAACTGGAGTGCGGAGAGAGTGGAGCAATGGGGGTCATACCGAATGGACAAGGCCTTCTTCCACAAGTCTAACGGCCTCACCCGCATGGGAAGTCTTCAGATGCTGAGACTGCTCACCATAGTGGTTTTGTTGCTGCTGTTGTCCGCCATATTCAATTATGTGAATCTCAATCTCGCCCTCACAGGAAAACGCTCAAAAGAAATGGCTACCCGCAGGCTCCTTGGCGCGGACAAAAAAGACATACTCAGGAATAGTATTCTTGAATCCATCTCCTTTACCGCCATCTGCTTCGCCGCCGCCCTTTTGCTGGCCTACTTGCTGACGCCGATGATGAATGGTCTTGTGTCTTCAAGAGATGCCAGGATGGCGGCAACCGGACTGCGTGAAATGACCGTCAGGATATCCTTCATGCTGACTCCAGGATACATAGCAGCCTACATTGCCGGCATTCTTCTGCTTGGAACCATCGCTGGCCTTTTACCAGCCTTCGCCGCATCCCGTTACGAGCCAATAGATGTCATAAAGGGAACCTTCAGACGCCGGACCAAGATGGTTTTGAGCAAAATATTCATTATCATCCAGAATGTGATAACCGTGTTTTTGATATCCATGGCCCTTATCTTGGGAGTCCAGATGCGGCACATGCTTTCCCGACCGACACATTCTGCCGTCGATAACAGGTTCTATCTCGAATTCAAAGCGAGGGACGATAACATGGCTAAACTGTTGAAGGATAAAATTGAAGCTTTATCATGCGTCTCCGAGGTCGGAGTGGGTGTGGGATTGCCTGGTACCATGTTCGCCACCCTGGGTATCAACTCTGATGAAGAACATCAAATAGATATGCCTGTAATCATCTGTGACACAACTTACTTCAGATTACTGGGAATGGAGATACTGGAAGACTTCGGACATCCGCTTGGAAATTCCGTTTGGATGAGTGAATCGGCGTTCAATGCGGCTAATGTTTCGGACACATCGACCGTTTTCGCTCGGAGAATCAATTTCAACAATGTGACACCTGATTACATCGGAGGAATAGTCCACGACTTTCCGACAGACAAGGCATCCCAGTCGGAAATAAACCCTAATGGAGCCATCATCGTGGGAAAGGATAACTTGATGTATGCCAGCTGTATGTTAATAGGAACGATTGGGGAGGACAAGTCGTATGAAGACCAGATCGTGAAGGCGTATGGGGAATATACCCGCGAGCAGTTTGGAGTGGAACAGACCTCGTGGGTCTATGGTTTTATAAAGGATATTAACAGAAAACAACTGGAACCGGAGAGAAGAACCCTGCGTCTTTTGGAACTATTTGCTGTCCTTGCGGTGCTGATTTCCCTGCTGGGCTTACTGGCCATGAGCACCTACTTCGCGGATGAGAACACAAAGCAGATCGCGGTGCGGAAGGTATTCGGCTCAGATGTCGCTCGTGAGACCTGGCGAACGGTCCGCAGTTACATGATGCTGGTGGGAGTGGCTTGCATTATCGGCATTCCGCTGGCCATCTGGGCTGCACGGCTATACCTGCAACGGTTTGCCTACCGGATTGAAGGTTACGGCTGGGTGTTCGTGGTCGGTGCCGTGATCGCCTTGGTGATCTCGTTCCTCGCCGTCCTTTGGCAGACCCTCCGCGCCGCCCGTACCAACCCCGCCACGGAATTGAAAAAGGAATAGGATATGAGAAGCTACTTGAAGTTCTTAAGTCACAATAAATTATACACTGCCATCGAGGCGGTGGGGCTGATTGTCAGCCTGGCATTCGTGCTGCTCACGGGACACTATGTCTGGAAGCAGAGACAGATGACGAGAAACGTTCCTGACTACAAGGACGTCTATACGGTTTATAGGACGCTCCGCGGTCAGTCCGGCATCGGACAGTCATGGGGATTTGCCTATCAGGCCCGGGAAAGCGTTCCGGAAATCGAGAAAGCCGCGATGTTCTGGAAATCGATTCCCGCCAATGAGGAAACCATTGAACTGAACAGTGAGAAGTATCACGTCGAGAGTTTCATGGTGGGAGGGGATTTTTTCGACATTTTCCCGGCCGACTTTGAGAGCGGCGGCCCGGAAGTGATGGCGGACATTTCGAACGTAATCATCAGCCGGTCTTTCGCCAATCGGCTGGGAGGAGAGACGAATGCCATCGGAAGCGTCATCGACGGCCGATATACGGTTGCCGCCATCATCAAGGAGACGCCCAACCCCATTTTCGGGGACGTGGATGTCATCTATAACATCGAGAACCTTACCAACCGGAAGAACGCGCCGTTCAGAGTGGATGTCATCCCTTTTGTCAAAGTCAGGAATGGGACGGACCGGGAGGCGCTTGAAGTGAAGGCGGATACCCTCGTCGCCCAGGCCTTCGATGCGTTCGGAGGAAGGAATTTCCTCGAGGGCAGCGGTTTGGTACGATATGACGAACTCTGGTTTTCACCGGCCAACAACTTGTCTCTCAAGAAAGGAAGCCGGACGTACACCGGAATCATATTCCTTGTCACCATCATTCTCCTGCTGTCGGCCATTTTCAACTATATCAATCTGAATGTCGCCCTCTCCGGAAAACGCACCAAAGAGATGGCCACCCGAAAAATCCTGGGTGCCGGGAACGAGTCCCTGTTTGCCGGCCGCATGATGGAATCATTCGTCTTCACTTCGGTTTGCTTCCTGTTGGCGGCCGTCCTGGCCGAAGCGCTGACTCCCTGGTTCAACCGCATTGCGGGGGGAGACGGCGTCCCCGTCAAGGTCCTGTTCTCCCCGGGGTGGATCGGTATTTATCTCTTGTTCATTTGCCTGGTATCCCTGATTCAAGGATATCTGCCGGCCTGGATCGGCACCCGGATTCCGGCCATCTCGGTCGTAAAGGGGGAATTCCGATCCAAGCGAAAACACGTGTTCAGCAAAGTGTTCATCGTATTGCAGCAGGGTTTCTCCATCGTGCTTCTGGCGCTCGCCATCGTTTTGGGCCTCCAGATGTCCCACATGTTGAACAGGCCGCTGGGAGCCGATGTCGAAGGGGACTTTTACGTGCATCTCCAGGACAGGAATCTGCAGAATCGCTTTGCCGAGAAAGCCCTCTCCCTGCCCTCTGTGGGCAGAATCGGCCACAGTTCCTTTTTCCCGGGGCTGGCAGAAGAAATGATTACCGAAGACAAGGACAAGGGATTGATTCGGCTTGCCTTGCTGAATTGCGACCGCACTGCCTTCGAGATATTCGGATTCAATGTGGAAGAGAAATATGAAGAGCCGGAAAACGGCACCGTATGGATCGCGAGGCGGGAGATGACGCGTTTCGGCATTGACAGGAATACGGAGAATCTTCAGAATCATTATGTTTTCGGCAATTCCATCGGAGGTATCGTGGAAGATTTTGCACCCAACGACATTCTCAACTATGACGCAAGCATCGGCAGTTATATCGTGATCGGTCCCTCCGAGCAGCAGTACGGGCTGCTGATCGAGACGGTCGGAGACCGGCGACAAGCCCAAAAGGAATTGAGGTCACTCTATTCCGAACTCAGCCTGGAGATGAACGGAATCGAAGACAAGCCCTATATGTTCGGTTTCATTACGGACATTCTCTCGGAACGCCTGGCGAAAGTGAAGGAACAATTGTCCCTTGTCCGGATTTTCATGCTCCTCAGTCTCTTGCTGTCCATTCTCGGGCTGATTGCCATGAGCAGTTACTATGCCGACGAGAGTTCCAAAGACATTGCCATCAGAAAGGTTTTCGGAAGCACCATGGAGAAGGAGATCTGGAAGACCGTGCTGGAGTATCTTATCCTGCTGGGGGTGGCCGCCGCTGTCGCAATTCCAATAGCCATTCGCCTGGCTTCCCGACTTCTGGAACAGTATTCCTACAGAATCTCCGGCTACGGGTGGGTGTTTGTACTGACAATCGTGATTGCTACCCTCGTCGCTTTCCTCTCCATCCTCTGGCAAACGCTCAAGGCCGCCCGGACCAATCCGTCCGAGGCCCTGAAAAAAGAATAACCACGCACAAAAAAAGGGGCGACCAAAAAGTAGATTCTTCGGCAGGTAAACCTGCCTCAGAATGACATAGAACGGTCATTCTGAACGAAGTGAAGAATCTTTTTGGTCGGCCCCTTTTTTTGTAGATTGCTGTTTCGCGGCTTACAGTTTCACTTCGACAAGGGCCGGGAAAATGTAAGAAAGGTCTCCGCGGGTATTCAGGGTAGAGAGCATATTCCGGGGAGTGCGCGGCAGAACGCCTTCGAACAGGACCTTTTCCCCGAAGACAATCTTCACGGGCTTGTCCAGATTGACCAGCGTGTCGTTCAGATAGACGGTCACCTTTGTATAGTCGCTCTTTTCGATGGTGACCGTGTTGTCCTTGATACTGGCGACCAGCATCTTGCCCTTCTTGGCTTCCGACTGGGGAATGCCCAGCCAGTAGAAGTTCTCCTTCATGGCGTCACCCTGCACCCAGACCACCTTGTCGGGATAAGGGTTGCGGGTGAATTTCTGCATCCACGGAACGGCCGCCTTGTCCTCCAGATCCATCCAGTGCGATTTTCCGGGCACGATGTGACCGTCATGGATATAGCCTTCCGGATCGGCCTTCTGCAGGGCGTCCATTTCGGCGATGCGGGCAGCACATTCCTTGTTCCGGTCGTAGGCGTCATCCAAAGCGCCGCACCAGATGGCAAAGGGCGTGTTGCGAAGGCTCTCGAGGCGGACGTCGCCGGGGTGGCCGGCCATCATGGACGCGGCGGCCCAGTGGTCTGCCATGCGGGGGCCCAGACGCCATACGCCGTCACCACCGGCCGAATAGCCCATGATGTACACCTTGTTGGGATTCACATCCAGCGCCGACACGGCATAACGGATGATGGCATCGTAAAAGGCGTCGGCCTCATTGACGAAATGCAGGTCCCAGGTGTCCTGGATAGCCCGCGGGCAAAGATAGACGGCGTCAGTGGGCCGATAGAGTTTTTTCTGGTTCTCCCACTGCTGGTCGTTGGTAGCCGCCGGAGCGCCGCCGCCGCCATGCAGGGAAATGAACAGGGAGCGTCCGCCGGCGGGAATCTTTCCGTAAGTGGTCCACCAGACAGGCATTTTCTTTTTGCCGATGATGATTTTCCCGGCTTCGAAAGATTCCTCATAGGCCGATTTCACGGCATCCTTCCAGATTTGCTGAAGGGTGGCCATGTAGGCCGTGGCTTCTTCGGCCGTAAGGGTTTCCTTCGCAGCCAGCGGCGTACCGGACGGGGCTGCGATACGAACTTCGGTAATGGGATCCGGATCTTTTTCCGGAACGGGGGTCACATCGGGTCCGGGCTCCGGCCTGGCCGACGAACTGCAAGACAGGGTCATCAGGCCGACAACTGCAAAGGGAATAAAATAATGTCTCATCGCATTTATGGATTTAATGATTGTTCTTTTTCAGATTTTCGATCATGGCCGCAGCGACGGCATCGGATGCGCCGGAGCCGCCGAGCATACGCCGGATTTCCCCATAATCGGCCAGCATTTTCTGCCGATAGGGTTCATCCTCCCAGAGGCGGAGCATCTCTGCCTCCAGATTGGCCACCGTAAAGTTCTCCTGCAGGAATTCCTTGAAAGCCAAGCGGTTGATGATCAGGTTGGCCAGAGAGACATACTGCACTTTGATGATGCGGCGCATGATGAACGCGCTGGCCGCCGCCACCTTGTACCCCACCACCTGCGGCGTGCCGATGAGCGCCGCTTCCAGCGAGGCCGTACCGGAATTGATGATGGCCGCCCGGGCATGACGCAAGGCGGCATACGTTTCGCCGAAAACCACATGGACATAGTCACGTCCGTCCAGGTAGCGGGCGTAGTCTTCCATCGTGCGGGAAGGGCCGGCCGCCACCACGAAGTGACAATCCGGATACCGGGTATGCCAACGGCTGGCGAAGTCCATGAAGACAGGCATCATCTGGCCGATTTCCATGTTCCTCGACCCGGCCAGAAGGGCGATGTACGGGGTCTCCGGCAGGCCGGTGCGCTGCAGGAAAGCGGCCCTGGACTCCTGCAGGGCAGGACTTCCGTCAATGGCATCCACCAGCGGGTTTCCCACATAGGTGAACGGCACTCCCTTGGACTCGAAATACGGAATCTCGAAAGGGAAAACGATATACAGGCGATCTACAAACGCCTTCAACTTGCGGATGCGCCCCTCCCGGGAAGCCCATACCTTGGGCGCAATGTAATAGAAAACCTGATAGCCGGCGCCGTGGGCGAATTCGGCAATCTTGAAATTGAACCCGGGATAGTCGATCAGGATGACCACATCCGGCTTCCAGGCGGCGATGTCCTCCTTGCAGAAACGGACTTTCTTCAGGAGGGAAAACCCCTTCAGCAGCACTTCCAGATAGCCCATGACGGCTCCGTCCCGGTAATCCTTCACCAGGCCCGTCCCCTTTTGATGCGCCTGGAAGACCGCATTCATCAGGTCTCCGCCCCAGAAACGCACATCGGCCGAAGGGTCCTGCGCATACAGGCCCTTCATCAGATTGCTTCCATGCAGGTCGCCGGAGGCTTCGCCGGCAATGATGTAGTATTTCATAGGCTCTGCAGGCGTTTGAGTTCCCGGTAATCGGTAAGGTCGGCACAGAACGGGACGACAGTGATCCAGCCCTGGTCCACCAGCAAGTGGTCTGCGGAGGAGGGATCTTCGTCATCACTCACAAAGTCCCCTTTCATGAAGAAGGCCTGCTCCCCTTCCTCCAGTTCCACGCGGTGCTGCTGCCAGAGGAACTGATTGGTGAGCCCCAACTGTTCCAGGCGCGACTCGTCCCAGGTTTCGAATTCCCGGATCCAGTGCCCCGCCCCCTGCCGGGTGAAACGCACCCCTTTGATTTTCTCCAGGGGAACGGGCGGGAAATTGACGTTGTAGTAGATGCCCTTGCGGTCCGGCCAATGGTCCAGCAAGTGGCGGAGGATGGCCGGGAACAGGGCCTCCACGGCCGACAAGTCCGCTTCGAAATTGTGAGAGCAGACGGACACGCCGACGGCCTTGATTCCGTTGATGGCCGCCTCTTCCACGCAGCCGAGCGTAGCACTGTAATTGGCCCCGGTCGAGCAATTGCTGCCATGATTGATGCCGGCCACCACCAAATCCGGGTTGCGGGCTTCGTACTTGTACTGCAGGCCGAACTTGATGCAGGAGGCGGGCGTAGCATCCAGATAACTCCACTGTCCGGGCCCCTCCTCCGGCAAATCTTTATATGCCAACTGCTTGACGCCAAGCGAAACAGCCAGGGAGACCGCGCTCTGATGATACTTGGGAGCCACCACGGTTACCGCGCCGAACTTGGACATGATCCGCGCCAGGGCGTGGATGCCGGGCGCTTTGTAGCCGTCGTCATTGGACAGAAGAATTCTCATACTACAAAGATAGAAAAAAGGGGGCGAACTCAAAAACAAGTTGCCCCCCTTGAAAGCAAAAATCTTGGAAGAAGATTATTTCAGTTCAGCCAGGTACTTGATGGTGCGGACCATCTGAGAAGTGTAGGAGTTCTCGTTGTCATACCAGGAAACGACCTGAACCTGATAAGTTTCCTCGTCAATCTTGGAAACCATGGTCTGGGTGGCGTCGAACAGGGAACCGAACTTCATGCCGATGACATCGGAGCTGACGATCTGATCCTCGTTGTAGCCGAAGGACTCGTTGGAGGCGGCCTTCATGGCGGCATTGATGCCTTCCACGGTAACATTCTTACCCTTTACCACAGCAACCAGGATGGTGGTGGAACCGGTGGGAGTGGGAACACGCTGGGCGCTGCCGATGAGTTTGCCGTTGAGTTCCGGAATCACAAGGCCGATAGCCTTGGCGGCGCCGGTGGAGTTGGGAACGATGTTGCAGGCACCTGCACGGCTGCGGCGGAGGTCACCCTTGCGCTGAGGGCCGTCCAGAATCATCTGGTCGCCGGTGTAGGCGTGGATGGTGCTCATGATACCGCTGCAGATGGGAGCATACTTGTTGAGGGCGTCGGCCATCGGAGCGAGGCAGTTGGTGGTGCAGGAAGCGGCGCTGATAACGGTATCGGCAGGAGTGAGGGTCTTGTGGTTGGTGTTATAGACGATGGTGGGAAGGTCGTTGCCTGCAGGGGCGGAGATGACAACCTTCTTGGCGCCGGCCTCGATATGGGCGGAAGCCTTTGCCTTGGAAGTGTAGAAACCCGTGCACTCAAGGACCACGTCAACCTTCAGTTCACCCCAAGGGAGTTCAGCGGCGTTGGGCTTTGCATAAATGGTGATTTCCTTGCCGTCCACGATGATGGAACCGGGAGTGACAACGGTCTTGCCGTCTTCTGCGAGAACAGCGTCCTTATAATCTACCGTGTGCTTTCCTTCGCCGAATTTGCCGGCAAAGCCACCCTGGGCGGTGTCGTACTTGAGAAGGTGGGCAAGCATTTTGGGACTTGTGAGGTCATTGATGGCAACTACTTCATAACCATCAGCTTCGAACATCTGACGGAATGCCAGACGACCGATACGGCCAAAACCGTTGATTGCAATTCTGTTCATATTGAAATGTACTAAATGTTGAAAAATTTCTACCTATTATTTTTCGCGGCGCAAAGATACGAAAAAATCCGATAATATCATAGATATTACAAAATTATTTAAAAAGGTTTTGCTCCACGAAATCACAGAGGATGTGACCGGCCAGCGTATGGCATTCCTGGATGCGCGGCGTATCCGTGGAAGGGATGTGGATGACATGGTCATACGCGTCCATCCGGCAGGGTTCGGCCCCCACGAGGGCCACGCTCACAATCCCCTTTTCCCGGCAGGCATCCAGCGCCCGGACCAGGTTCCCGGAATTGCCGGAGGTGGACAGGCCCACGAAGACGTCCCCCGGGCAGCCGCAGGCAATGAGTTGACGGTAAAACACTTCCCCGTAGCCGTAATCGTTGCCGATGGCCGTAAGGACGGACGTATCCACCGTAAGGGCCATGGCGGGCAGGCCGCTGCGGTTCAGACGGAACTTGTTCACCAGTTCGGCCGCCATGTGCTGGGCATCCGCCGCAGAGCCGCCGTTTCCGGCCCAGAGCGTCTTCCCTCCTTTCCGATAGGTGCCGACCAGGAGGTCGGCAACGAAGGCCAGGCCGGCCATGGCATCCGTGTCCCGAAGGAACGCCTCCTTGACCCGGACCGATTCCGCCACCTGTGCTTTTACGAAATCCATGTTGTTTGTCATATCCTACAAAGATACGCAATCTTCACGACATAAAAAAAGCAGCCCCGGTAAAAGGGCTGCCATGTACGATAATGCCGGATCCTAGAAAGTGTAATAGACTCCCACGACGGGCGAAAGGGAGAAAAGTCCCGACAGGGAAGAGTTGATTCCGGCGACGAATCCTCCTCCGTAATAGCCGATCCGCATGATGTGGGTCACCAGGGAAAAATGATCATCCACATCGACGGCGATGCCGGGACGGATGCCGATGCCCCAACTGGAACCACCGCCCTTGAAAGCCGTGGAGAAGTTGAAGTGCGCATCGGCGAAGATGCGGGCAGGGCCCCATTCAATGAAATGATAGCGGAAGTAAGGATCGATGCTCAGGGCTCCGCCGCCGCTGCCGAACAGCAGACCCAAGGACGTACCGACCGCCATTTTCGGATTGAAACTGTAACCGACTTCCGGGGCTACGCCAAAAACGGCGCCGCCGTCGCCGGCTCCCGTAAACTGGATACTACCACCCACATACAACTGTGCTTTTGCCGTAAAAGCCATCAGCACCAAGGCGATAACTAAAAAAACTTTCTTCATATTTGTGATAATTATACGATTGTTTCTAATTCACGACACAAAATTATCATTTTCCTGCGGATTATACAAACGATGTTTCGCGGCAGCGCAATTTTTACTAAATTTGCAGGATAAATGTAATCGTATGGAGCAGAAACCACCCATCTACCTTTTCACCGACGGCGCAGCCAGCGGCAATCCCGGCCCCGGCGGCTATGGCATCGTCCTCCGCTGCGGAACGTATGAAAAGGAACTTTCCGGCGGTTTTGCCCGTACCACCAACAACCGGATGGAATTGCTCGCCGTCATCATCGGCCTGGAGCAAATCCGCTGGGAAAACGCCGAGGTACACGTCTGGAGCGACTCTTCCTACGTCGTAAAGGCCCTCAACGAAGGCTGGCTGGAAAAATGGAAGCGGACGGGCTTCAAGGGCAAGAAGAATGTGGATCTCTGGCTCCGTTTCGAAAATGTTTACCACCGGCACCGCGTCGCATTCCACTGGCTCAAGGGCCATGCCGGACATCCGGAGAACGAACGCTGCGACGCCCTGGCCGTCGCGGCCTACCACCGGGACGGCCTTCCCGAGGATACCGGTTTCACCGAAGAAAACACGAATTTACTATAGAACAGATATGGCACTCCCTAAACTCGTCGTGGGCATCACCCAAGGTGACAGCAACGGCATCGGATACGAAGTAATCATCAAGGCGCTCGCCGACGAGCGCATCCTGGACTCTTTCACCCCCGTCATCTACGGGTCTTCCAAACTGCTGGGATTCTACCGCAAGACCCTCCACAATATCGGCCCGATGGATGTGAATGTAATCTCCTCGGCCGCAGATGCGCGCCCGCGCAAGATCAACCTCGTGAACTGCCTGCCGGACAACATCTATGCAGAGCCCGGCCAGAGTACGCCGGAAAGCGCCAAGAACGCCATCGCCGCCCTGGACGCCGCCGTGCAGGACCTCAAGGACGGCCAGATCGACGTTCTGGTGACCGCCCCCATCAACAAGCGCGCCATGAACGCCGAGGGATTCTCGTTCACGGGCCATACGGAATTCCTGCAGAAGGAGTTCGGCGTGGAAGACGTGACCATGATCATGGTGAGCCACCAGATCAAGATCGGCGTGGTCACGGGCCACATTCCGCTCCGGGACGTTCCCAAAAGCATTTCCAAGGATGCCATCCTGGGAAAACTGCGCATCATGAAGGCTTCGCTGGAGCGGGATTTCGGCGTCGTGGATCCCAAGATCGCCGTCCTGGGCCTGAACCCCCATTGCGGAGACGGCGGCCTGCTGGGCGACGAGGAACAGAACATCATCCTGCCGGCCGTGCAGGAGGCCCAGGCCGAAGGCATCCAGGCCTTCGGTCCGTATTCCCCGGACGGATTCTTCGGCCTGGGGAATTACAGCCGCTTCGACGCCACGCTGGCCATGTACCACGACCAGGGCCTCGCCCCTTTCAAGGCGCTGGCCTTCGCCGACGGCGTCAACTACACCGCCGGGCTTCCCGTCGTGCGCACCTCGCCGGACCACGGAACCGCCTATGACATGGCCGGCCGGGACGAGGCCGACCCCCGTTCCATGATGAGCGCCATCTACACGGCTATTGACATTTTCCGGAAGCGCCTCCAGTACGATACCCTGATGGACGGGCGGCTTATCGAGAAAAATCGCTGACGAACACCGGTTTCGGAACTTCGATCCGGCGGCCTGTATCCTGCAGGACGCCGGTTTTTGGATCCCGCGAATAGATTTCGACCTGGTCCGTATCCCGGCAGGCCACAAGGACCCATTTTTCCAGGACGGTGAAGTTGCGGGGATGGGCGCCCGTGTGGGTGTAGCCGGTTTTTTCCAGGGTGCCGTCCGGCAGCACCTTGAAAAGGGACACGCCGTCATTTTGCAGGCGCAGGCTGGCATAGAGGAAGGCGCCGTCCGGACTCAGGTGGATGTCGGCCGCGCCGCGGGCCCCTACTTCATCGGCCCGGGCCACCTGCAGGAGGGCCATGTCGGGATAACTGTACACCGCGATGTCTCCGGACAGCTCGCCGATGCAGTACAGCCGGTTTCCTTCCAGAAGCAGATGCCGGGGGCCGAAATCGGCCGGCAGCATGGCGAGCCTGCGCTCATTGCTTACCCCCATCGGCGTAACGTCCAGGGCGCCGATGGCGTCGGCACTGAACTCCGTGAACAGCAATTTATGATCCGGCGTAAAGAGGGCGCAATGCACATGGGGCCGATCCTGACGGCTCAGATCCGGGCCTCCGGTGGTGCTGAACACCAGGGAGTCCAGCGGGGCGATGCCGCCGTCCGCTTGCAAGCGGTAAACGGACAGCGAGCCGCCGCTGTAATTGGCCACGGCCAGGAAACGGCCGTCCGTGGACACGTAGCAGGGATCCTCTCCCCCTTCCGGAAGACCGGTAGGCTGGTTTCCAAGGCTCTCGAAACCGTTTCCCGTATAATGCCAGGCGGTCACGGCCGCATTCCGGCCGGGCATTTCGCTTACGGCATAAATCCGGCTGCCCGAAGCGGCCAGGAACGAGGGATTGGGGACGGGAGCCTTGGCCACGGAGCCGTATTCCCCGTCGGCCGGAATGACTTCTCCCTTCTCCGGGTCGAAATCGAAGGCATAGAAGCCGTCGGAATAGGTTCCGACAAAAAGGGTCCGCGTGCCGCGGCTGTCACAAGCGCCGAGTACCATAAGCAGGACTGCGAAGAAAGGAAGGATTTTATTCATATCCGCAAAGATAGAGAAAAAATCGTATCTTTGTAAAGATGAATCCGGATACCGCCATACAGTATCTTCCGGGAGTGGGGCCCAAGCGGGCGGCGCTCCTCGAATCCGAACTGGGAATCAGCACGGTGGGAGACCTTGTGCGCCTGTATCCTTTCCGTTATATCGACCGCAGCAGCATTGTCCGCATCGCCGACGTACATCCGGACCTGGCCCAGGTGCAAATCCGCGCCATGGTCACCAAGGTGCGGCTGCTGGCCAAAAACGGGGCCGAAGTGCCCCAGGACAACGTCAAGTACAACCTGGTCAGCCGCCTGTCGGCCATCGTGGCCGACGACAGCGGGGAGATGGAAGTGGTGTTTTTCAAGGGCGTCAAATGGATGCACGCCCGCCTGAAACCGGGCAGCGTATTCATTTTCTTCGGGAAGCCCAGCCTGTTCCAGAACCGGCTCAACATGGTGCATCCGGAAGTGGATGCGCCGGACGCCACTTTTTCCGGCGCGCTCACCGGCGTCTATACCTCCACCGAAAAACTCAAAACCGCGGGCATTACCGGGAAAGTGATGCTGAAACTCATCGGGATGGCCCTGGAGGGAATTCTGCCCACGCTGCAGGACACCCTGCCGGAGTACATCCTCAAGGAAAAGGGCCTCGTGCCCCTCACCTACGCCCTTCGGCAGATCCACTTCCCCGTTGACCAGCAGGCCCTGGCCAAAGCCACCTACCGGCTCAAGTTCGAGGAACTGTTTCTTCTGCAACTGTCGCTCCTCAAACAGAAATTCGTGCGCAGCCGCAGTGCCGTGGGATTGAAGATGGCGGCTGTGGGAGAGGCCTTCAACGCCTGCTACAAGGCGCTGCCCTATGCGCTTACGGGCGCCCAAAAGCGGGTGATCCGGGAAATCCGGGAAGACATGCGCAGCGGGCACCAGATGAACCGCCTGCTGCAGGGAGACGTCGGCTCCGGCAAAACCATGGTGGCCGTACTGTCGGCCCTCATCGCCGTGGGTAACGGCTATCAGGCCTGCCTGATGGCGCCCACGGAAGTGCTTGCCCAGCAGCATTTTGCCAATATTTCCAAGTACCTGAAACCCACCGGCGTGAAAGCGGCCCTCCTGACGGGGAACACCGGCGCCGCCGCCCGGCGGGAAATCCACGCCGGCCTGCAGGACGGCAGCATCGGCCTCCTGATCGGCACCCATGCCCTGATTGAAGATACGGTCCATTTCCGGGCGCTGGGGCTCGCCATCATCGACGAGCAGCACCGCTTCGGCGTAGAGCAGCGCGCCCGGCTCTGGAACAAAGGCTGGCAGGGCACCGCGCCGCATATCCTGGTGATGACGGCCACGCCCATCCCCCGCACCCTGGCCATGACCCTGTACGGAGACCTGGACGTCTCCGTCATCGACGAGATGCCTCCGGGCCGAAAGCCCGTCCAGACCCTTTGCGTGGGAGAGGGCAAGCGCCACGCCATGCACAACTTCATCCGGGACGAGATTGCCAAGGGGCGCCAGGCCTTCATCGTGTATCCGCTCATCTTCGAAAGCGAAAAGATGGATTACAAGAACCTGGAACTGGGGTATGAAGAGATTGTAAAGGCCTTTCCGCTGCCCCGGTACAAGGTGGCCATCGTCCATGGGAAGCAGACGCCGCAGGAGAAAGCGTTCAATATGGATGCCTTCGCCGCCGGCCGGGCCGACATCCTGGTGTCCACCACCGTCATCGAGGTCGGCGTGGACGTGCCCAACGCTTCCGTGATGGTGATTGAAAGCGCCGAGCGCTTCGGCCTGAGCCAACTGCACCAACTCCGCGGCCGGGTGGGCCGGGGTGCGGAACGCTCCTACTGCATCCTGATGAAAGGCACCAAGGTCTCGAAGGAGAGCCAGAAGCGCCTGGACCTTCTCTGCGCCACCGAAAACGGCTTCGAACTGGCCGAGGAGGACATGAAGATGCGCGGCCCCGGAGATCTGGAAGGGACCCAGCAGAGCGGGCTTCCCATTGCCCTCAACATCGCCTCCCTGGCCAAGGACGGCCTCATCCTTTCCGATGCCCGGGGCTATGCCCAGCACATCCTGGACCAGGATCCCGGACTGTCCGAGGCAAAAAATGCCCCGCTCGCAGCCGAACTGCGGCGGGACAAATATCTGACCAAGGATTATTCCCGGATTTCCTGATTACTTCATCCAGCGGTCCAGCCATTCGAAGTAACTCCGATGCCAGTACAGGGCGTTCTGGGGTTTGAGGATCCAGTGATTCTCGCCCGGGAACACGATGAGTTTGGAAGGGACGCCCATCATCTGGGCGGCATTGAAGGCGGCCATGCCCTCGTCATAAGGGACACGGAAATCGGAACCGCCGTGGATGCAGAGGATGGGAGTGTGCCAGTTCTGCACCAGTTTGTGCGGGGAATTGTCGTAATGGCGCCGGGCCTTGGGAAGGCTGCTCCAGGGCGAGCCGCCCTGCTTCAGGCCGCCGAAGGTGACGCCGTCGCCGGCCGCACCCGTCTGGCCGGCCTCATAGGCATACTCGTGCAAGCCGCCGTTGTCCCAGTTCGGGAACCACATTTCCTCGGTGGTCATGTACATGTGCTCCTCGTTGAAGATGCCTGCATGGGCGATGAAGCAGTCGTACACGTCCTTATGGATGCCGGCGAGGTAATAGACACTGTAACCGCCATAGGAGGCGCCGCAGGCGGCCACGCCGCTCACATAAGGCTCGGCCTTGATGTGGCGGGCCGCCGTGAGATAATCCTGCATGTTGAGGCCGATGTAGTCTCCGGAGATTTCCTCGCACCAGGGCTGGCCGAAGGCCGTGGTACCGCGGCGGTTCGGAAGGACCACCACATAGCCCTGATGGCACATGAGCAGATAGTTCCAACGATAACTCCAGCCCTGGGAAAGCGTGCCCTGGGGGCCGCCCAGGCAGATTTCGATGGCAGGATAAGTCTTGGAGGCGTCAAACTTGGGAGGCAGCAGCACCCAGGTGAGCATCTTCTCGCCGTCCACCGTCGTCAGCCAGCGGGCCTCGGTCTCATGCTTGTCCAGCTGCCCCAGCAGATGCTCGTTCTCGAACGTGAGCTGATGGATGGCGTTGTCCGTCACGGCCACCAGTTCCGTGGGGAAATCCATGGAGGCGAAAGTGGTCAGGAGCGTCCCGTCCTGCAGCACGCCGAAGGGAGAGCCGAAGTCGAACCAGAGGTTGTCGGCCGTCAGGCGCACCGGCTCCATGCCGGGCACTACATTGAAAATCCCCTGCAGGCCCTCCGCCAGGGCGGAGAAATAGATCGACTGGCCGTCGGCCGACCAGACGGGAGCCTCCACGTTGTATTTGAAGCCGTCGCTGAGTTCCCGGATGTTGTCGATGGCAGGGTTGGCGCTCTGCCCCTCCCCTTCCGGCTGGCAGACGACATCGGCGAGCATCAGGCGCACCTTGTCGGCCTCATAACCGTCGCGCTCCATCGAGAGCCAGGCCAGCCGGGTGCCGTCGGGGCTCCAGACCGGATGGGTATCATAACCGCCCTCGAAGGTAAGCTGCGAGATTTCCCCGGTGAGCGGGCAGTACAGGAAGATGCAGGTGTTGGTGGAGAAGGCGTACTCCTTGCCCGTCAAGGGTTTGCAGGCAAAGGCGATATAGCGTCCGTCCGGGCTCCAGCAAAGGTCGGCGATATCGGAGAACGGGCCGTTGGGAAGTTCCCACTGGCAGTCCGGGCCCAGGATATCCATGCCTTCCTTCACGATGCCGCCCGACAGCGGCGCCACGAAACTGTGTGCGATTTCGGTGCGCCAGTGGTCCCAGTGACGGTACATAAGGTCTTCCGTGGCATAGGCCTCGGCCTTGTCCAGGGCGGGGTCCGTGTCGGCAGGTACCTCCACGTGGCTGTGGACGCCCTTCACATAAATCATCTGCGTCTGGTCCGGCGAAAGCAGATAATCGTCAATGCCGCCTTCCACGTCCGTGAGTTGCTCCCGCCTGCCCAGCGAGCCGTTCTGAAAGGCCGCCTTGTATAACTGGCCTCCCTGGAGAAAGAAAACTGCCTGGCCGTCCGAGGCCCAGCGGGCCGACGAGAGGCTTTTTCCGTCCATGGTGAGTTGCGTAGGTTCCCCTCCCTCCACGGGGATGGTGAAGAGATTGCGCACGCTGCGGTTTTGGGCGATGTCGGTATAGCTGACCCCATAAAGGATGGTTTTCCCGTCCGGAGAGAGTTGGGGATCGCTCAGGCGGCCCAGGGACAGAAGCAGTTCAGGGGTCATGTGGCCGTCTTCCACCTTGAGGACCGACGGGCCGATGTATCCTTCCTGTGGTTTCATTTCATTTTTTCCGGTGCAGGCAATGAGGGCCAGCGCTGCGGCCGCCATTGCAAAATACTGTTTATTCATATTGTCGTAAAGCTTTGTTCAAGGCTTGTTTCACGCTTTCGCGGACCGATTCCGGTTCCAGCACCTCCAGGCCGGCCCCGTGCTTGCACAATTCCATGATGAAGTTGGGATTGGGAATCACGCGGAGCGCAAAGAGGCAGCACTCCCCTTCCTGCGACAGGAGCGTCTGGCTGGGATGGAGGGGAAGATCCTGCAGGTAGGCGGCTTCCCGCAGCGTCGTGCGCAGTTTCACCAGGGCGGGCGTCTGTCCCTCTTCCGGGAGGTAAATCCCGTAACTGGCCTCGAATTCCCGGCCGATGTCGAAGGATTCGGGCATGCGGAAGCGGGCTCCCGTACGCTCCAGGGAGGCGATGCGGTCCAGGGCATAGACGCGGAGGGTCCGGGCCTCCACGCTGAAGGCCACAAGATACCACCGCTTGGCGAACTCCTTGAGGGCATAGGGACGGACCGTGCGCCGGTCCACTTCGCTGCTCAGGTATTTGCGGTACTCCAGATGCAGGACGGCATTGTCCAGCATGGCCTGCATGATGACGGTCAGGAACTTCTGCCCGGAAGGCACGTCTTCGACCGAGACGCGGCCGCTGAGCCGTTCCTTCCCCAGGGTGAGAAGGCTGTTGACGGTGAAGGTATTGATGAGGTAATCCACCGCCTCGCGCTTGTCCACGGCGCTTTCGCTTTCGTTGATGCGGTAGCGGTTGGTGCTCCGGTCGCAGGTGATGGCGATGCCGAAAACCTCCTCCACGGCCTTCCGGTGGTTGCCGAAAGAACGGCGGGCATACGGCTCTCCATAACGGTTTTCCCAGCGGGAAGCGACCTCCGGCCAGGAAAGTCCCGCTCCCCCCGCCTCCACGAAGGTCTGTACCAGGAAAACGTATTTGCCAACCAATTCAGGAACCATATTCTACAAATATAGAGAATAAATTATAATTTTGCACAAAGAATTTACCCGCCATTACATCGAGGGTTTCATGGGAGATGTCATCTCCCGCGTTCAGTGCAACAACGCCATCGGCCCGTACAAAGGCGGACGGGCGCTGATCAAATGACTTCCGCGCAATTGATGCCGTCCAAGGCACTGGAAACGATGCCTCCGGCATAGCCGGCGCCTTCTCCGCAGGGATAAAGGCCGGGCACATCCACGTGCTCCAGCGTCTCCGGGTTGCGGGGCAGCCGGACGGGGGAAGAAGTGCGGGATTCTACGCCCAGCAGCAGGGCGTCATTGGTATAATACCCTCTCATGGAACGTTCCACCTGCGGGAAAACCTTCCGCAGGCGCGAAGCCACATGCTCCGGCAACAGTTCGTGCAGCGGGGCGCTGACCGTCCCGGGGTGATAGGACGTCCTGGGCAGATCCCTGGAGAGCAGGCCCCGGCAAAAATCTTTCATCCGCTGGGCCGGAGCCGTGAACGGGTGTTTGGCGCCGTGCTCCCGGGCATACCGGTACATCGCCCTTTCAACGTCCCGCTGGTAGTCCATGAGGGCGAAGGGGCCCTCATACTGCGGGGGCTGGTCGCCGGGGTCGATCTGCACCACCACGCCGGCATTGGCCCACTTGGAATTGCGGGCCGCATTGGACATGCCGTTGAGTACGACGGTCTCCCCTTCCGTGGAGGAGGGCACCAGGATGCCGCCCGGGCACATGCAGAAAGAGAATACGCCCCGGCCTTCCACCTGCTGGACGAAGGAATACTCCGCCGTGGGCATAAACGGCTGATACTTGCCGTGATAGCGAATCTGGTTGATGAGCCATTGGGGATGCTCCACCCGAACGCCCAGGGCGAATCCCTTGGCCTCCAGTTTCCAGCCCTTGGCCTGGAACAGTTCATAGATATCCCGGGCCGAATGGCCGGTTGCCAGAATCACCTTGGATGCCCGATAGACCTTCTCCCCGCAATGGACCTCGAAGCCGCCGTCGGCCTTTTTCACGATGTCCGTGACGCGGGAGTCGAAATGATATTCCCCGCCGTGCGCCTCGATGCAGGCGCGGATGTTCTTGACAATCTCCGGCAGCCGGTCGGTGCCGATATGGGGATGGGCGTCGATGAGGATGTCGGGATGGGCGCCGAATGCCACCAGTTGGTGCAGCACCTCCCGGATGTCTCCCCGCTTGGACGAGCGGGTATAGAGTTTTCCGTCCGAGAAGGCGCCCGCTCCGCCTTCCCCATAACAGTAATTGGAATCCGGATCCAGCACCCCGTCCACGGACAGGCGGGCCATGTCCGCCTTCCGGCGTTCCACATCCTTACCCCGCTCCAGGATAACGGGCCTGAGGCCCCTCTGGAGGAGTTTCAGGGCGGCAAACATGCCGGCGGGGCCGGCCCCTGCCACGATGACGGGGGCGGCGCCATGCACATCCTGATAAGGTGCGACGCGATAGGGTTCGAAGGGCTCATTCTCCCGATAGGCCTGCACCCGGTAACGGTACAGAATATCCTGCCGGGCATCGATGCTGCGGCGGACCACCTCTACGTGACCCACCTTCTCGGGCCTTACGCCCAAGGCTTTGGCGGCCGCCTCGGTTAGTTGGGCGGCCGTCAAGTCTTTCCCTATTTTCAGGGCGAATTCAAATTCCTTCATACTTTTCCGTTCGGATCAATGATCCAGTTGATCCAGGGCAAAATCGTAGGCGCCGACGGAGATGGCCGTGGAGGTTCCGATCTTGTCGATGGTGATGCCGATGCGCTTCTGGGGGTCGTAGGTGACGGTTTTTTCCGTTCCGTAGATTTTCAGTTCCCGGGCCTCACCTTTGGCGAATGCGGCAAATTCGGCCTCGTCATCCAGGTTGTACACCTTCATCTGAACGCGCTGCAGGGTGTCGCCGGAAAGGGTTCGGATGGTGCCGCGCATCTCTTCCAGCAAATACGGCATGAAGAACTTGGCCGATGCGGAGATGCCGCCGCCGATGACGATGATCCCGTCCATCAGTTGGGCGGCCGTCGCCATGGCCCGGCCGGCGACGCGGCCCAGTTCCTCGAAGGAAGCCAGGGCGGCCTTCCGGTCTCCGTCACGCTTGCCGTCTGCGATATCGAAGATATCCTTGGGGGTGAGGCTGGCATCCTGCACGCCGGACTGCTCGGCATACACGCGCCTGACGGCACGGATGGCGACGCTGTCCTCCAGGATGACCCCATTGATGTGCGGATTGGGCAGGCAATAGGTTTCTACGCAGGAGTTGTCTCCGCGGTTGAGCTCGCCGTTGATGACACAGCCGATGCCGAAACCGGTGCCGAAGGTGTAGCCGATCAGGTTGCGGAAACGCTTGCTGCTGCCGGCAGCGGCCAGTTTTTCATTCACCTCCGGAAGCGCGCCGCTGAGGGCCTCGCCAAAGGCGAAGAGGTCTCCGTCGTTGTTGATGAAAACCGGAATGCCGAAGACTTCCTTCAGGTAGGGTCCCAGGGCGACGCCCTCACGGAAAGAGGGGAAGTTGGGAAGGAAGCCCCCGATGATGCCGGCCGGATAATCCGCCGGGCCGGGAAAGGCAAAACTGATGGCCTCCGGCTTGACATCGCCCAACTGGTTGATGACGGTCTTGAAACCGGTGACCATGGTTTCCAGGCACAGGTCCAGATTGTTGGCATTGGAAGGAAGGGTGATGGTGTCGAGGATGAATTCCTCCCCCTTCATGGCGTTGAAACGCAGCGAGTTGCCACCGGCGTCCAGGGTGAGCACCACCCGCTTGTCATTTTTGAATTTTCCCATATCTCAAATTGGTTATTTCGTTCCAATTTTCAAATATAGGAATTTTCGGGCGGATTTGCAACCGGATGGGAGCGCAGTTAAAAATCGGCCATGCGGGAGACCGGGGCCACATCCAGCGGCGTGCGCACACCGGCCTTGTACTGGAACCATCCCGCCACGGCAATCATGGCCGCATTGTCCGTAGTGAATTTGAATTCCGGCAGATAGGTGTTCCAGTGCCGTTTCTGCCCTTCCAGGACGATCCGCTCCCGAAGCCCGCTGTTGGCCGACACGCCCCCGCCGATGGTGATTTCACGGATGCGGGTTTCCTTGGCGGCACGGATGAGTTTTCCCATCAGCACGTCGATGAGGGTTTTCTGGAAACTGGCGCAGAGGTCCTCCTTGTTTTTCTCCAGGAACTGCGGATCTTTGGCCATCTCGTCCCGCACGAAATAGAGAAGGGAGGTCTTGACCCCGCTGAAACTGTAGTCCAGGCCGGGGATATTGGGTTTGGCAAAGTGGAAGCGGTCGGGGTTTCCCTGCTTGGCCAGGCGGTCGATGACAGGGCCGCCGGGATAGCCCAGGCCCAGCATCTTGGAACACTTGTCAAAGGCCTCGCCCACGGCATCGTCGATGGTCTGTCCCAGGATGTCGTAGGACAGGGGGCTGTTCACCCGCACAATCTGGGAATTGCCGCCGGACACCAGCAGGCACAGATACGGGAAGGAAGGCTCCCGTACGGGCACCCCTTCCTGCCGGATGAAATTGGCCAGGATATGCCCCTGCAGATGATTGACCATCACCATGGGGATGTCCAGGGACAGCGAAAGCGCCTTGGCGAAGGAGGTGCCCACCAGAAGCGATCCCAGCAGGCCGGGACCGCGGGTAAAGGCGATGGCCGTAAGGGAGGAAGCCTCCACGCCGGCCCGCTTCAACGCCTCCGACACCACGGGGACGATGTTCTGTTCATGGGCACGGGAAGCCAACTCGGGAACAACGCCGCCAAAGTCCTTATGAACTTGCTGGGAAGCGATTACATTGGACAACAGCACGCCGTCACGGATCACGGCGGCGGAAGTGTCGTCACACGAAGATTCTATGCCAAGGATGATATCTGCCATGTCTTTCCTGAAAAACGATTGCAAAGATAGCAATAAATTGCTATTTTTGTAGATTAATGAGACGCTTCCTCAAAATATTGGCCTGGTTCGCAGGTCTGCTGCTGCTCCTGGTGCTGGCCGGCCTCGTGGCCGCCCAGTCCCCGAAGGTGCAGACGTATCTGGCCCGCAAGGCCACCGAAAAACTGCAGGAGCGTTTCCCGGCCGATATCAGCATTTCCCTCCTTACGGTGCGTCCCTTTGACGCCCTCGTCATCGAAGACCTCCTCCTGAAAGACCCGCAGCCCTATATCGAAAGCATGGATACGGTCATCTATGTTCACAACCTCACGGCCAAATTCTCGCTCCGGGGCCTTTTCAGCGGCGACGGAATCCATGTAAGGCGCCTCAAACTGCGCGGAGGCATTTTCAACCTGGGTTATGAGCCCGACGACAACGCCCCCGACGGCACCCGCATGACCCTGTACCGCGTACTGGGCCTGCAGGAATCCGAAAAAGACGAGCCGTCCTCCTGGGGCAGCCTGCTCACGGCCAGAAGCGTGGAGGTGAAAGACTTCGTATTCCGCATGTGCAACCCCGTCGACGCGCAGGAGATGGAAGAGGAAGGGCGGTCTTACGGAGAGGGCGTCATCGACTGGAACGACTTCTCCGTCAGGGCCCGGCACATCCTTGCCTCGCACGTGTCCGTCGCCGACAACCACATCACCGGAACGGTGGAAAGGCTGGAAGCCACCGAACAGGCTACCGGATTCCGTATCGACGAGGCCTCCGCCCTCAAAGTGGACGTGGGCGAGCAGTGCGCCCGCATGGAAGGCCTCCGCCTGCACTGCGGGGAAAGCGACCTGCACTTCGACACACTGGTGCTGGACGGCCCCATCGACGACTACGGCAGATTCATCGACCGCATCTGGCTGGAAGGCGACATCCGTCCCGGCTCCCGCCTTTCCCTCCCCACCATCCGCTACTTCTCCGACGGACTGGAGGGGCTTACGTTCTCCGGCAATATCCAGGGGCACCTGCAGGGATACGTAAACGATTTCAAACTGGAGGACGTCCTGGTCGAGGATCCCCTCAACGACGTCCGCGTCGCCATCAGCGGCCGGATGTGGGGCCTCCCCGAAATGGAAGACACCCGGCTGGACTTCCAGGTGCGCCGGCTGGACTTCGGCCTGGATAAACTGGGCGGGTTCCTCCGGGCCTGGTCACCCGATACAGACCTCGATCTCAAAGACTTGGCCAAGGGAGAGCGTTTCCGTTTCGAAGGAAAAATCAAAGGCTTCCTGAACCAAATGGACATCCTCGGGACCATCGGCTCGGGAATCGGTTCCCTGCGGGCCGACATCACCCTGAAGGGGGCCGTCGGTGCCGGACAGCCCATCGTCATCGGCGGGAAGGTCGATACGGACAAACTGGACCTCGGACGCATCGCGGGCACCTCTTCGCTGGGGCCCCTTACGATGAAAACCGGCGTGGAAGCCACCTTCCCCCGCGGCGGCGACATGCAGGTTCGCATCGACTCGCTGCATATCTCCCGGCTCACCGCCCTGGACTACGACTACTCCAACATCTCCGCGGTGGGCACTTACAGCGAAAAGGCTTTCGACGGCCGCATCATCGCCGCCGACCCCAACCTGAGTTTCCTCTTCCAGGGCTTGTTCAACCTCTCCAGGGACACCCGCAATGCGGCCTACCGCTTCTATGCATCCCTGGGCTATGCCGATCTGCACGCCCTGCATCTGGACAGCCGGCCCCGGTCCAAGGTAAGCCTCCAGGCCTACTCCAACTTCCTCAGGACGGAGAAAGGAGACCTCCTGGGAGACATCAACCTCTCCGGCATCTCCCTGGAGAACGCCAGCGGCCGGCACGATATCGGAGACCTCGTCGTAAAGGCTCACGCCAACGACAACATGAACCGCATCAACCTGGAATCCAATTTCCTGGAAGGCACCTTTGTAGGCGACGCCGGCCTGGGCACCTTCCTCAACGACGTCCAGTACCTGGTCCTGGAGCGGGATGTCCCCGCCCTGCTCGGGAAAAAACTCAATCCCTGGGAGGGAGACCGGTACGAACTGGCACTGAAGGTGAAATCGGCCCAGGAACTGCTTAATTTCCTGGTTCCCGGCCTGTATGTCGAGAAAAACACCGCCCTGAACCTGAAAGTGGACCGGGAAGGGATGGTCAGCGCCTCGGTCAAGTCCGGCCGGCTGGCTTTCAACGACAAGTTCGTGAAAGATTTCCAACTGTCCTTCGACAATGCCAACCAGTCACAGACGGCCACCGTCACCGGCAAACAGATTTCCCTGTCCGGCACACAGATTCTGAACAACAGCCTCACCCTCTATGCCGATGACAACCAAATCGGCCTCGGCTATACTTTCGACAACGGCGAAGAGCAGCAGACCCGCGCCCAACTGTACCTGTCCGGAGACCTGTCCCGCGACGAAGGAGGGCTGGTCGTCAACGCCCGCGCCCTCCCCTCCAATATCTACTACAAAGGAAATGGATGGGGCCTTTCTTCCGACGACATCACCTACAGCAGCGAGGGCCTGCAAATCCGTCGCCTGGCCGCCCGGCACGACGACGAACAACTCCTCATCCACGGCGGCTACTCCTCCGCCCGGGCCGACACCCTCTCCATCCAGATGGAGAAATTCGATATCGGCCTCGTGAACACCATCGGCGGAAACCTTCCTTCCCTCGAGGGACACGCCACCGGCCATGCCATGCTCATATCGCCCGCCGAACCGTCGCCGGGCCTGCTGGCCTCCATCACCTGCGATTCCACCTACGTGGCCGGACGGCGCCTGGGACAACTGCAAATCTCCAGCATCTGGGACGAGGAGAGCGGCCGTTTCCTGATGTCCCTGCAGAACCTGCTGGGCGGGAAACGGAACATCGAGGCCGAGGGCTATCTGCAGCCCGAAAACCGCGCCGTCCACGCATCGGCCCGACTGGACCGCCTGAACATGGGCTACGCCGCGCCGCTGCTGAACTCGCTCTTCAGCCAGTTCGGCGGCTACCTGAGCGGAGAAGTGGGACTGGACGGCACGCTGGACGGGATACACCTTTCCAGCCGGGGGCTCCGTGTGGATGACGGCGCTCTGGAACTGGACTATACGCGGGTTCCCTACCAGATGGCCGGAGAACTCTCCCTGGATGATGAAGGGCTTCATTTCCGGAAGGTCAGCCTGAGCGACGGACTGCAGGGCAAGGGCACGGTGACCGGAAGCATCCTGCTGGGCGGCTTCAAGGATTTCGCCCTGGATACGCATGTCCAGATCCGCGACATGAAGGTGATCAACCTCGCCCAGGGACAGAACGACCTCCTGTACGGCCAGGTAACCGCCACCGGCCGGGCCGATATCACCGGTCCCCTGAACCGGCTGCTGCTGGATGTGAACGCCACCACTTCCCAGGAAGGAGACCTGCACATCGTGCTGGGTTCCAGCAGCAGCGACCGTTCCCGCGAAATGCTCACCTTCACCGTTTCACCCGACCAGTTGGAAAGCGACCCCTACGAACTGATGATGGCGGCCAACAACCACCAGACCGAGGATGAGGGAAGCAGCGATTTCCGGATCCGCCTCCGCATCAACGCCACGCCGGAAATGCAGGTGAACCTGGACATGAACGAAGAATCCACGCTCAACGCCCGCGGACGCGGCAGCATTGAAATCGATACCCGCCTCTCGCAAGGCACCTTCAGCCTGAACGGGGACTACGACATCTCCCAGGGCAGTTTCATCTTCTCGGCCATGAACCTCGTGAGCCGCAAGTTCACCATCCAGGACGGCAGCACCATCCGCTTCAACGGCGAAGTCTGGGATACGGACCTGGATGTGAAGGGTCTCTACACCACCAAAGCCAGCCTGGGCACGCTGGTGGCGACGGAATCGGGCGCCAGCAGCCGGCGCACCGTGAACTGCGGCATCAACATCACCGGCCGCCTGCGCAATCCGGAAGTCAATTTCTCCATCAACGTACCGGACCTCAATCCGGCCACCCAGGCCCAGGTGGACGGCGCGCTCAACACGGTGGACAAAGTGCAGAAGCAATTCGTCTATCTGCTCCTGGCCGGCAACTTCCTGCCTGCCGAAGACTCCGGCGTCACTTCCGGCGGCACCGACGCCCTCTTCTCCAACGTATCCAGTATCATGTCCGGACAGATCAACAACATTTTCCAGAAACTGGACATTCCCCTGGACATGGGCCTGAACTACCAGACCACCCAGGCCGGCAGCAACATCTTCGACGTGGCCCTGAGTACGCAACTGTTCAACAACCGCGTCATCGTGAACGGAACGGTGGGCAACAAACAACTGATTGACGGCACTTCCACCAACGAAGTCGCCGGAGACATCGACATCGAGATCAAACTCACCCGGAGCGGCGCGCTGCGCCTGAAACTCTTCTCGCATTCGGCCGACTCCTTCACCGCCTATCTGGACAACAGCCAGCGGCACGGCGGCGGCATCTCCTACCAGCGGGACTTCAATTCCTTCCTCCAATTCCTGAAGTCGTTCTTCGCCAAACGGGGAACTTGGGAGGAGCAGGCCAGGCTGGAGGCGCTGGAAGCCGGCAACAGCATCATCTACAATGTGGACCAAGAAGGAAAAATCACCCTGAAATGACCTACGGAAAACTCTATCTCATCCCCACCCCGCTGGGAGAAGGAAACCCGGCCGAAGTGCTCCCCGCCCCGGTCCTGGAACTCCTTCCCACCCTGGACTGCTTTGTCGTGGAACAGGTGCGCACGGCCCGCAGATTCCTTTCCTCGGCCGGGCTCAAGGGGCATGTCGGAGAACTGGAATTCCATGAACTCAATGAGCACACCCGCCCCGAAGAGGTGGAAGCCTATCTGCCCCTTTTCGCCAACGGACGCAATGTGGGCCTGCTCTCGGAAGCGGGCCTTCCGGCCGTCGCCGACCCGGGAGCCCTGCTGGTGGCCCTTTGCCATCGGCACGGCATCGAGGTGGTTCCCCTGGTGGGACCGTCTTCCCTGATGATGGCCCTGATGGCATCCGGCCTCAACGGTCAGTCTTTCGCCTTCGTGGGATACATCCCCGCCAAGACGGACGAGCGCCGGAGCGCACTGAAAAACCTCGAGAAGCGATCGGCCGCCGCCCGCCAGACGCAAATCCTCATCGAGACCCCCTACCGCAATGACGCCCTGTTTGCAGACATGCTGCAAACCCTCGGCGGTTCCGTCCGCCTCTGCATTGCCGCCAATCTCACCTGCGAGGACGCCTTCATCCGCACCCGGACGGTGGCCCAGTGGAAAGAGCATCCCGTCACCATCGGCAAAAGGCCGTGTGTCTTTCTCATTCTGAGTTAAGCGTTTATATGAAGATTGCATTTACCACACTAGGCTGCAAACTCAACTATGCCGAAACATCCACGTACGAGCGGGGCTTCGTGGCCGCCGGCTGGGAAGTCGTTCCCTGGACTTCGGAGGCCGACGTTTATCTGATCAACACCTGCGCCGTCACCGAGACGGCCGAGAAAAAATCCCGCAACCTCATCCGAAGGGCCCACAAGACCGCTCCGGACGCCCGGATCGTGGTCACCGGCTGTTATGCGCAACTCCGGAAAGACCAACTCACGGCCCTGGACGGCGTCTGGCGGGTTTTCGGGGCCGATGAAAAAAGGTGGATTGTTCCCTCCATTGCGAAGGGTTGCCCTCCCGATGATGTCGCTTCGATCCCCTCAACCTTCGGAGCCTATAGCAGCGGTGAGGAGCGGACGAGGAGTTTCCTGAAAGTACAGGACGGCTGCGACAACTTCTGCGCTTACTGTACGGTCCCTTATGCCCGCGGACGGAGCCGGAACATCCCCGTCTGCGAGGTGGTGAAAATGGCCCGCAGCATTGCGGCGGGCGGCGTGAAGGAAGTGGTGCTCACGGGCGTGAACACCGGAGACTTCGGCCGCACCAGCGGAGAGCGTTTCCTGGACCTCCTGAAGGCCCTCAATGAGGTGGAGGGAATCGAGCGCTACCGGATTTCTTCCATCGAACCCAACCTCATCACCCCGGAAATCATCGACTGGATCGCCTCCGGCACCAAGTTCCAGCGGCACTTCCACATTCCGCTCCAAAGCGGCAGTGACACGCTCCTGAGGCGGGTGGGCCGCCGTTACGACACGGCGCTCTTCGCCTCCCGGATCGACTACATCCGCCAGGCTCTGGAGCACCCCGGAGAGCCCAAGGTATTCTTCGGCATCGACGTCATCGTCGGGCTTCCCGGAGAAACGGAGGAACTGTTCATGGAAACCTACAACTTCCTGAAGGAACGCATCCGGCCGTCCTTTATCCATGTATTCCCTTACTCCCGGCGGCCCGGAACGCGCGCGGCCGAGTGGAAGGACCAGGTGCAGGACAGCCTCAAGACCGAGCGCGTGGCCCGGCTGGAAGCCCTCTGCGAGGAATTGCACGCCGCCTTCCTAAGCGCCAACAAGGGAGTCCGGGAAACCGTCCTCTGGGAGTCTTCCGTCAAGGGCGGCCGCATGGGCGGCTATACGGGGAATTATATCCGGCTGGAAAAGCCCTGGGACCCGGCGCTGGTGAATCAACTGGAGACCGTGACGCTATAGCATCCGAAACGGCTGAATGGTTTAATCGTTTACAGAAAGCCACCTGCTGAAGAAATCGATATACTGCTCCCAGTCCCGGGCTTTGATGTCATGGGCGCCGCTGCGGACGTGAAAGGCGAAAGGCTGTTTTCATGCCATTGTTCTTTTTGGACTCAGTCTGAAATCGTAAGCCCGTCCCATGCGGGCTGGACGGTGGGAGGGAGTTCGCTGCAGAACTGCCGATAACTGGGGAAGGCATGCGAAAGATGGGTGAGCCAGGTATGGGACGCACCGATCCGCTCGGCCAGCCGCAGGGCCTCTTCCAAGGAAAAATGCGAATGGTGCGGATGATAACTCACCGTATTGAGCGTAAGATGCTCCAGTCCCTGCAGTTTGGCGAATTCTTTTTCCGGGATGGCGCTCATGTCCGTGATATAGGCGATATTGCCGAAGCGGAAGCCCAGCACCGGCATCTGTCCGTGCAGGCCCCGGATAGGAATGACGTTGGGGCGCTCGTGCGGGGCCTCCGCCACCGCATTGTCCGAAGGGAGGAGGCTGCCGTCCGCCTGCCGATAGAAATAGCCGATGTCGTGCACCCACTCCAAGTCGCCCGTCCCTTCCAGGGAATCCACGCGGAAGGGGCGCTCGTCAATCAGGTGGATATGCCACTCCGGCGCCCCAGGATACTTGTGCTCGGCAAAGGCATAGGCATAGTCGCTGCGCAGCGTCTCCAGGACGCGCTCCTCGCAGTAGATTTCGGCCGCCTTGCGGTCAATGTAGTTCAGGGCGCGGACGTCATCCAAGCCGCCGGTATGGTCCTTGTGGTTGTGCGTGAGCAGGATGGCATCCAGGTGACGCACCCCCTGGGCGAGCATCTGGGAGCGGAAGTCCGGTCCGGCGTCCACCGCGATGGTGAGCCCGTCCATCTGCACCAGGGCCGATGAGCGGAAGCGCTTGTCCCGCGGATCCGTACTCTGGCACACCGCACAGCGGCATCCGATGATGGGTACGCCCTGCGAAGTCCCGGTTCCAAGGAAAGTGAGTCTGGTCATAAGCGGGAACGGAATCCGATCAGAGGGTGAGCGTATTGTCTCCGCCATGAAGGGGATAGGATACTCCCTTCCAGACGAATCGGCCGTTCACCCCTTCGGGAAGGCTGATTTGGGCCTCCAGCCTCTTGCCGGCATTCTTGTAATGCACATGGATGAGACCCGCCGGATGCGGCATCGTTCCGCCGATTTCCTTTATCTCGCCCAGATGGGGCGTGATTTTCACTTTCCGGAACGCCACGGCATCCGAGTCGATCCCCAGCACCGTGCGGAACAACTCAATGTTGGGGCTGGCCCCCCAGGCATGACAGTCGGAGCGGGTGCCGAATACATCGGCATCTTCTCCCCAGGTGGTCAGGCCCATGGCCATGTTATCGCGCCAAGTGCCCAGCCATTCCAGATAATGGTCTCCCAGGCCGGCCTTCACATAGGCTTCGTGCAGATAGAATTTGTAGTAGATGGTGCACTGGGCCAGGGAGGTGTCTTCCATCAGTTTCTGCGCAAGGGCCTCCGGGTCTTCCACAATCCCGCAAAGGATGGCCAGGGCGTTGCTGTGCTGGCTGTAAGCGTCCTGTTCCGCGCGGTTGGCGAAAAGGCCCTTTTCGGCATTCCAGTAGGCCTTCCTGATGCCTTCTGACAAAACGGCGGCGCGGGCCTTGTACTCCCCTGCCAGATAGGTGTTTCCCTTTACCTCTTCCATGTGCGCCATGAGTTGACAGGCATACAGAAGTTGCAGGTCCATGACGCTGGAACAGCCGTCGGCGCCCCTGAGTTGGACTCCGCTTTGCCAACTGTCGGGCCGGTCGTTCACCCAGTCGGAGAAATTCCAGCCGGGAAGGTTCTTCAGGCGGCCGTCCGGCTGCTGGAAACGCGAGAAGTAGGTCATGATCTGCTCTGCTCCGGGAAGGAGGTCCATGACAAACTGCGTGTCTTTCCCGTACATCATATAGTCGTGCAAGGCGTAGATGTAGCAGAGCGCGTAGGGTTGGATGTGCTGGGGGATGGTGGTGGGATAGCGGCTCTTGGTGATGCCGTCGGCGCTGCGGGAGATGTCCGACAGGTGCAGGAAATTGCGCACCAGGCGGTCGTCGGCACTGTTGTAAAGCGTGATCAGCGCCTGGATCCGGGTGTCTCCGAGATACTGGAGCTGCTCATAATAAGGGCAGTCCATGTAGGTTTCCCAGGCGCACAGACGCGCCGTACGCCAGCCGATGTCCAGCATGTCCCGGAGTTCCTGCCGATCGGTGTCCAGGAAGGCGTCGTGGGTAAAGGGATAGCCCGTGAAGGTGCCGTAGAGGTCTTCCAGGACCAGGGGTTCCGCTTTGGTCTCCACCAGCACGCGCACATAACGGTAGGTGCGCCAGGAGAGCGTAGTCCAACTGTGGGCCTGTCCGTCCGGCAGCAGCATGTCTTCCCGGCCGATAAAGACCTTCCCCTCTATGTCGTTGCGGTTGCCCTTTCCCTTGGCCCGGGCCGACAGTTTGTGCACCCAGGTCTGTCCCGCCACCTGTTCCAACTGCTCGGGCGTGGGATACTTCCACTCAGGATCCGGATAGTACAGGGCCTCGGCATAGCCCAAACAGATGCGGCTTCCCTTTCCGCCCTTGAAATGCAGGTTGAAATAGGCATTGGTAAGCACCTCCTGGTCGATCAGCAATTCCGCCTGCGTGTGGGCGGGAACCGTCAGCGGGGCCGATCCCGACAGGAAGCCGGCCGGGACCGTCACGCCCTGGGACCGGCGGATGCTGGCAAGGCGCTGCTGCGTACGCTCCATCTGCGGAAGCGTGGACGGCCGCAAAAGGTGGGTATCAAAATCCTGTACATCGCATACGTTCATGGGCTTGCCGGCGGGGCCTTCCACGGCCTCCAGCCACTTGCCGCCCATGCGGGAGAAATCGACCCGCTCACCGGGACCGGCTACATAATAGCCGGAAACGATGGCGCGCAAGGGACTGTAAGCCTCGTCCTTATAGCATTTCCAGGACTTGTCCGTATAAAGGCCGGCGGCTTCGCCTTCTCCCTGAAGGAGGAAACCGCTGGCGGCAGAAATCTGGGAATCCGGTTTCTGGACCCCTTCATGGAACACAAGGGCCTGCAGGCAGTTGCTACCGGGCTTGAGGCAGGGAGCCAGGTCCACCGTCTCATAGTTCCAGTGCAGATTGTCTCCCTTGGCAGGGCCGGCCGATACCAGTGTACCGTTCACGTACAGTTTGTAGCGGTTGTCACCGGTCACATGCACCACATAACGGGCGGGAACGGCTTCCAGCACGATTTCCTTGCAGAAATGATAGACGCCATACTCCTGCGGCCCGGTTTCCGGGACACTGATCCAGCGCGCAGTCCAGGTGTCGGAGAAAAGGTTGAAAGGAGCCATAGGGTCCCGCTTTTGTGCCAGTGCCGTCAGGGGCAGAAGCAGCACAAGAAGGCTGATCAGTTTTTTCATGGGGCGAAAGTTTGTTTATTCATTTTGGGAGGACGCGGCCTCGTTCCATTTCCACCCGCGGGCGGTATAATGTTCCTGCATCCTCGACAGGCGCGGGAGCATCGTCTTGAAATCGCGGGCGGTGGGATCGGCCCACTGGAGGTCGGAAACGAGGGACAGGCGGGGAAGGAGTTCCCACAGGAGCAGGTCTTCGTTATCCACCCGCTCGGTCCAGATGCAGGCCTCTATGCCCAGGATATGGCTTTTTTCATCGGCCTGCCATGCGGGGACGGGGGCGTCGAAAACGCGGCGAAGATAGGCTTCACCCTGCAGTTCGTTTCCGTCCTTCGCGCTCAGATACAGATGCCCGACCGGGCAGAAAATGGCGTCGTAGCCCTCCCGGACAGCGATTTCCGTAGAGACGGGACGCATCCATCCGGCCATCACGGTTTTCTTGGAGGGTGCGCCGATGACGTCGTTGCTCCAGTCCACCAGCACGTCGTTCCAGGCGATGCTCCGGCGGCCATGGGCCTCCACATAGGCCGACACCTGGTCCATGAACCAGGACTGCAGCAACTCTTCCCCGGTGCGTTTCCCCCGGCCCTTCAGGCCCAGGGAGCGGATTTTGGCCTGGCAGCGGGGGCAGGCTTCCCAGCGCACCTTGGGGCATTCGTCTCCGCCCAGATGGATGTAGCGGGAAGGGAAAATGTCCATCACCTCGTCCAGCACATCGCAGACAAACTGCAGCGTCTGATCCCGGCCGGCGCAGAGGACGTCGTCCAGCACGCCGTATTCGCAGGCCACCTCATAAGGGCCGCCGGTGCAGCCCAACTCGGGATAGGACGCCAGGGCCGCCTTCATGTGGCCGGGAAGGTCGATCTCCGGAATCACCTCTATGCCGCGGGCGGCGGCGTAGGCCACCACTTCGCGGGCTTCCTCCTGGGTATAGAAACCGCTGACGGGAACGCCGTCATGCCCTTCCCGGCCCGGCACCGGACTTCCGGCCCGCCACGAGCCCACTTCCGTCAGGCGCGGATACTTCTTGATTTCCAGGCGCCAGCCCTGGTCTTCCGACAGATGCCAATGAAACGCATTGAGTTGATGGAAGGCCAGGATATCGATGATTTTCTTCACGGTGGAAACCGGGAAGAAATGGCGGCCGCAGTCCAGCATGAAAGCCCGGTAGGGATACTCCGGATAGTCCAGGACCTGCCCGCCCGGCAGGGCTGCGCACTCCCCTTCCTGGCAGGTGGCCGGAAGCGCCTTTGCCAGGGTCTGGACGCCGTGGAAGGCCCCCAGGGCGGTAGCAGCCGTCAGCACGACCTTGCCGGCCGTCACTTCAAGCGCGTAACACTCTTCTTTTTGGAACGGCAGCAGGCCTTCGCCCAGGTTTTCATCCAGGCGGAGCACCAGCGAGTGCCGGCCCGCCTTCAGGGGGACCGGCCGGCCGACATACGGTCCCAAGAGGTCGGAAAGGGCCCCGGCCGCCTCCTGCAAAGAGTCATCGGCCTCGATGGTGGTACCGCTGTCCAGGACAAAGGATTCCTCCGTTTCGGAAAGGGTCCGCAGGGCGGGAGCCATGTCCCAACTGCCTGTGATGATGGTTTTTTCTTGACAGGAAACGAGTGCGAGGGCACATAATGTCAAAAGAAAGAGTCTGTTCATGATGATTCCGTTTGCCCAAATATACAAAAAAAAATGTATTTTTGCACGTAGCTTGCCGCTTGTATGCGGAGCAATGACAAATATCAACGCAACATGAGAAAGATTCTTTACGCCATCCTTATCCTTTCCCTCCTTCCCGGCTGCGCCGCCCTGAGGCAGTCCCCGGAAGAGAAGGAGGCCGAAATGCGCCAGGTAGAGCAGTGCCTGAACGAGCGAAACTACCGGATCGATGTCAACTACATGATACCGCACCGCGGTTTCGGAAAGGTTGTGACAGGTCCCTACTCCCTTTCCGTGAACGGAAGCGCCGTGGACTCCCATCTTCCTTATCTCGGCGTCGCGTACAATGTCCCGTATGGCGGCGGAAAGGTCTTCACGTTCAAGGACGAGATTGACGAATACCATGACAGCGGCTGGAACAAGGGCAAGCGCGTCATTGCCTTCTCGACCAATAACGATGAGGACATCATCATCTACACCCTGACGGTCTTCAACGACGGGTCGGCCGATATCTATGTGCGCTGCCGGAACCGGGAAGACATCCGTTACCGGGGGCAGATGAATCTTGACAGGGACGAAAGCGAAAACTGAATGTCCCACCCGAAGTTCATACTGGTCTCCGACCCGAAGACGCCCCTTGCCGGCACCTTCGTCTATGGGATGGTGGACCAGCACAGGGATTTGGTCCAGGGCTACGGGAAAGTCCACGGCGAAGGCTACACCTTCATCTTCTCCCCGGGATGGAACCTTCCCGGAAACGAACTGGACCTCGCCGAGGTGGAATGGATCTAAGAACTGCAAAAAAAATAGTATATTTGCATAATATACTTATTCGCCGATGAGAAAGGTCCTTACTGCCCTGCTTCTGTTTGTTTCCTGCAGCCTCCTGGCCCAGGAGCAACTCGACAACATGAATTTCGACCAATGGTCCAAAGTAAAAGGCACCTGGTATCCCTCTTCCAAGAACGGGAAAAGCGTATGGGGCACCTCAAACCCCGGAACCAGCATCCTCCGGATCAATTCCACCGTCCCGGAATATGACCACGTTGCCGTGGCCGGATCCGGGAAGGCGGCCGCCAAAATCGTCAGCCGCAAATTGGTCTGGGCCTTCCTCACCGGAAACCTGTTCACCGGAGAGTTCGTCCGCGTCGTCAAATTCTCCGGCGCGGAAATGTACAACGGCGTGCCTTTTCACGGCCGGCCCAAAAGCCTTTCCGGATACTATCATTATCGGCCCGGCACCATTGATTTTACCGATGACGACCATGAATCCATGAAGGGGAAACGGGACCAGGGGCAGATTGAAATCGCCCTTTACGGCTGGAAACAGCGCCAGCATTTCATTTCCAACGACGGTCCCAGCATACCGGCCACCCAGGACCCGGCCCTGATCGGCTATGCCCGCCTTACGCTGAAAGAGGACAGCGGGGGTTATGTTCCCTTTGAACTGAAAATCGACTACCGGAGCGATGCCACGCCCACTTATGTGTATATATCGGCCCTCTCCAGCCGTATGGGCGAGTTTTTCACCGGCAGCAGCGGAAGTGTCCTTTATCTTGACGAACTGCAATTCAACTACTGAAACCCATGACCCAAGAAGTTATCCAGACCATCGACAGCATTCAGGTGCAACTGAATGCCGGTGGCATGAACACCATCAACATCATCCTCGCCTTCGTGATGTACGGCGTGGCCCTGGGCATCAAGCCCGGCATCTTTGTGGAAGTTTTCAAAAAGCCCAAGAGCGTACTGCTGGGGATGCTTTGCCAACTGGTGCTGCTGCCGGCCCTCACTTGCCTCCTGGCCATCCTGCTCACCGGCTGGATTTCTCCCATGATGGGTCTCGGAATGATTCTGGTGGCGGCTTGCCCGGGCGGTAATATTTCCAACTTCATGAGTTCCCTGGCCAAGGCCAATGTCGAACTGTCGGTGTCGCTGACAGCCATTTCCACGGCCCTCGCCGTCTTCCTGACGCCCTTTAATTTCTGGGCATGGGGAACCGTGTATCTGCACAGCGCCGGTGTGGCCGGAACCATCCCCACCCTGGTGATTCCGCTCTGGGATGTCTTCAAGACCATCTTTATCCTGCTGGGCATTCCGCTGGTGCTGGGCATCCTCACCAGCCACTACCTCCCCAAGGTGGCCGATGCCCTGAAAAAGCCCCTCCAATGGCTTTCCATCCTCATTTTCATCGCCATGGTGGTGCTTTCGTTCAGCAGCAATATCGAAGCGTTCCTCCTCAGTATCAAATACATCTTCCTGGTCGTGCTCATCCACAATTTCATGGCCCTGAGCATCGGTTTCGGGGTGGCCAGCATCGGCAAGATCCCCTTCCGGGACCGCCGCACGCTTACCATCGAAACCGGCATCCAGAACAGCGGACTCGGCCTTGCCCTGATGCTGGGAACCAGTCTTTTCGCAGGCTTCCCGCCCCATGGGGGCATGCTGGTCATCACCGCCTGGTGGGGCATCTGGCACATTATCTCCGGCCTTACCGTAGCCACCATTTTCAACCGCACGCGCCGAGATGAAGCCTGAAATCTGGAAACCTGACCGCCTCTATTCCTTCCTTCGCCCCTATGTTGACTGGTGCACCCGGCAGAGTTACCGGGAACTCCGGTACCGCGGCGCAGACCTTCCCGAAGACGGAGCGGTGATCATTGCGCCCAACCACACCAATACGCTGATGGACGCGATGGTGGTGCTTGCCGGCCGGAAAGAGCCCACAGCCTTCGGCGCCCGGGCCGACATTTTCCGGAAACCCGCCATCGCCCGCATCCTCCATTTCCTCAGAATCCTTCCGATGGTGCGGCAGAGGGATGGCCTGGAACATGTGAGCGAGAATTATGAAAGTTTCGATGCCATAGACGATGTCCTGGAGCACGGCGTCCCCTTCTGCCTGTTTCCGGAAGGAACCCATCGGCCCGGACGCAAGCTGCAGCCCATCAAAAAAGGGATTGCACGGCTGGCCCTTCGCAGCGCACAAAACCGCCGGACCTGGATTGTCCCAACCGGCATCAACCATGCCGATTTCTTCCATTACCGGGGCGCCTGCGAAGTCCGCTACGGTGAGGCGATTGACATCAACGCCTTTATCCGGGAACACGCCGACCTTACCGAGCCGCAACTGCTGCAGGCTCTGCGCGACCTTATCCAGCAGCGCATGGCTGCCATGGTGGAACCGCAAGGGCCCGTTGCGGAGAAGGCACATCCGCTCCTATGGCTGATATGGCCTTTGGCCGCCCTGCTCACCCTTCCCATCTGGTGCACGGCGGAAATCCTCTGCAAAAAGGTCCGGGACAAAGCCTGGTACAATACAGTGCGTTTCGGCAGCCTTCTTCTGCTGCTGCCCATCACGCTCCTGATTTGGGGCATCCTCCTCTCTCTCTATCCCATTCCCTGGTACGGAGTGCTGTCCCTGCTCTCTTGCATTCCGGTCTCCTACGGTCTCTTCTACGACGGCCTGAATCTCCTCCGCCGAAAGTAAAAAAAGCCGGTGGAACGATTCCATCGGCTTTTTATGATTTCAAGAGCGAATCCTACAGCTTGGGGCCGGCCTTGACAAGGGCCTTGCCGGCGCGGTTGCTTTCGTACTTGTGGAAGTTCTTGATGAAGCGGCTGGCGAGGTCTTTGGCCTTCTCTTCCCACTCGGCGGCATTCTTGTAGGTGTCGCGAGGATCCAGGATGCCGGTGTCAACACCTTCCAGTTTGGTAGGAACGGTGAAGTTGAAATAAGGGATGACCTTGGTCGGGGCCTTGTCGATGGCACCATTCAGGATGGCATCGATGATTCCACGGGTGTCACGGATGGAGATACGCTTGCCGGTACCGTTCCAGCCGGTGTTCACGAGGTAGGCCTTGGCGCCGCTCTTTTTCATCTTCTTGACGAGTTCCTCGGCATATTTGGTCGGGTGCAGTTCCAGGAAAGCCTGGCCGAAGCAGGCGCTGAAGGTGGGCGTAGGCTCGGTGATACCGCGCTCAGTGCCGGCGAGCTTGGCGGTGAAACCGCTCAGGAAATAGTACTTGGTCTGTTCCGGAGTGAGGATGGAAACCGGAGGCAGGACGCCGAAGGCATCGGCGCTGAGGAAAATCACCTGCTTGGCTGCCGGTCCTTGGCTTTCGGGACGGACGATTTTCTCGATATGATAAATCGGATAACTGACGCGGGTGTTCTCGGTGACGGACTTGTCGTTGAAATCGATCTTGCCGGCGGCATCCACGGTCACGTTCTCCAGAAGAGCATCGCGGCGGATGGCGTTGTAGATATCGGGCTCGGACTCCTTGTCCAGTTTGATAACCTTGGCATAGCAGCCGCCTTCGAAGTTGAAGACGCCCTTGTTGTCCCAGCCGTGCTCATCGTCGCCGATGAGAAGACGCTTCGGGTCGGTGGAGAGGGTGGTCTTGCCGGTGCCGGAAAGGCCGAAGAAGATGGCGGTGTTCTCACCGTTCAGATCCGTATTGGCCGAGCAGTGCATGGCGGCGATTCCCTTCAGCGGGAGGTAGTAGTTCATCATGGAGAACATGCCCTTCTTCATTTCACCGCCGTACCAGGTGTTGAGGATAACCTGCTCACGGGAAGTGACGTTGAAGGCGACGCAGGTTTCGCTGCGGAGACCCAGTTCCTTGTAGTTTTCCACCTTGGCCTTGGCAGCGCAATACACTACGAAATCAGGCTCCTGGTCGAACTCTTTCTGGTTCTTGGGACGGATGAACATGTTGGTCACGAAATGGGCCTGCCAGGCGACCTCCATGATGAAACGGACCTTCATGCGGGTGTCGGCATGGGTGCCGCAGAAACCGTCGACGACAAACAGGCGCTTGCCGCTGAGTTGCTGCTGGGCCAGTTTCTTCACGGCCTTCCAGGTGGCGACGGACATTTTGTGGTTGTCATTGGGATAACCCTCGGTGGTCCACCAGATTTCTCCGGGTTTGCCTTCCTTGGTGGTGTTGTCGTACACGATGTACTTGTCCTTGGGGGAACGGCCGGTATAGACACCCGTCATCACGTTGATGGCGCCCAGTTCGGTTACCTGACCTTTGTCAAAACCTTCGAGACCGGGTTTGGTCTCTTCATTGTAGAGAACTTCGTACGTAGGGTTGTAGAGGATTTCCTTCACACCCTTGATGCCGTACTTTTTGAGATCGATATTAGACATAAACGTATCTTTTAAATAGAGTATTTCAATTTTGCAAAATTAACAAAATCCGATTACTTTTCCAAGTGGGAAGCCAGTCTTTTTCGGAGCCCGGGCGCCAGGGAGACATTCTCCAGTTTCTCGGCCTCATCCAGCCAGCGGGAGGCGAGTTCATAATCCTCCATCAGGTAGAAAGCCTGGGCGATATTGTAGCAGGCACAGGCGCGTTTTTGCGCCGATCCCGAGTTCACCAGCAGGCCCCATTTGTCCACGGCCGATGTCAGTTCCCCGTCCAGGACCTTCACAAGGGCATCGACCCAGATGTCGGAAGCGGAAGGATCATAGTAGTAGAAGCCGAAACTTTCCGTGATCCAATTGGACAGGAAACGGGTTGAAACACGCTCTCCCACCTTGTCGGCCTGGGCGTCCATACTCTTGAGAGAGAGGGCCTTGAGGCCGTCGTCGGTGAGAATGCCGCTGTTATAGACCTGCGTCCGGAGCACGGCGGAGCCGTTGTAATTGTGCACCTTGTCCTCTCCCATGCTGTCATAGACATTCAACTGCAGTTTTACGGGAACGAGGGCGGGGCAGATGAAGGCCGAATCCAGGCTGGCCGCGCCCGCGACGGGCTGGTTGGTTTCCAGCGTGGGTTCACCCAGTTTGCTCTGCAGGAGGAAGACCACGTCGCCCTCCGTCTCCATCACCAGGGAATGCATCCTGTCCAGGGTCACCGTATCGGCCGAAGGGATACGGTAGATGCCGACTTTTTCCTGGCCGTTGAAATAATCGGCCTCCAGTTGGCGGGCAAGGGACGAGGCCACCTGACGGTCGAAGAGGGAATCCACCTGGGTGGTGCCGTCCATGTAAACGATGGAAATGTCCTTTCCGGAAAGCGTAAGTCCGGAAGGAGACGGATGGCGCACATCCAGATACATCGAATAGATTTGCGGGGAGCAGGCCGATACGGCCAGGGCTGCCGCCAGAATCCAGGAATGCTTCATATCACTTCTGCTGTAAGGTCATATTCATCGGCCGCGGTTATACGGACCCGGAGGAACTCCCCGACAAGGGAATAAGGCTCCACGCCGTCAAAAGCCGCAGCGGTATATTTCACCAGGATTTCACCGTCCACTTCAGGGCTTTCGAATTCGCTGCGGCACACGAGCATGCCGTCGGCAAAATCGTCCACAAGCACTTTTGTTTCGGTGCCGATCCGGGATTGGTTATATGCAAGGGATATGCCACGCTGAAGTTCCATCAGCGAATCCAGCCGCTTTTGTTTGGTACGGGCGGAAATGCTGTCCTTGAAGTGCTCGGCCCCGTAGGTTCCTTCCTCCTCGGAATAGGTGAAGGCTCCCATCCGCGGGAAGCGGGATTCACGGACGAAATCCATCAGTTCCGCAAACTCCTTCTCCCCTTCTCCGGGATGTCCCACGATGAGCGTGGTGCGGAGCACGACACCCGGCACCTTTTCCCGCATGCGGCGGATGAGTTCCCGGGTCCACCGGCCGTCCACATGCCGGTGCATCCTGTCCAGAACCCGGTCGCTGACATGCTGCAGCGGAATGTCCATGTAGCGGCACACCTTGGGATTCCGGGCCATTTCTTCCAGCACGTCCTCGGGGAAATCGGCCGGATAGGAATAATGGATGCGCAGCCACTCGATCCCCTCCACTTCCGACAGTTTGCGGAGAAGGTCCGCCAGGGCCCGGCGGCCGTACAGGTCCAGGCCGTAATAGGTGGTGTCCTGGGCGATGATCACCAGTTCCCGGATGCCGCGGGAAGCCAGATCCTCCGCTTCCCGGAGGAGCGTTTCCATGGGCACGGAGCGGTGCGGGCCGCGGATGAACGGGATGGCGCAGTAAGAGCAGCGGCGGTTGCAGCCTTCGGAGATTTTGAAGAAGGCATAGGGCCTGTTTCCCTGCGTGAGCACCCTGCGGTGTTCATCGGCGGGCCGATAGGTGCAGCCCAGCGCCTGTACCAGCGGACTCAGTTCCCGGGCGCCGAACCAGCCGTCCACCTCCGGAATCAGGACCGGAAGGTCTTCCTTGTAACGCTCTGAGAGGCAGCCGAATACGAGGAGCCGGCCCACCTCGCCCGCTTTCTTCCGCTCCACGGCGGAGAGAATGGTCTGGATGGACTGCTCCTTGGCGTCTCCGATGAAACCGCAGGTATTGATGAGAAGGACGTCCACCCGGGGCCGGGTTTCCTCCTCCGGCACAAGTTCATAGCGATCCTGTACCTGGAAAAGGAGATGCTCGGTATCCACCGTATTCTTGGAGCATCCCAGGGTGATTACCTGCAGGCTGGGCATCTCAGGCCTCCTTGGCGGCTTCCGCCTCCCGCTCCTCGTCGGTGAGGAAATCCAGGGAGGCATAGTGCTTGAGGGCGTTGTACCACTCTACCACCTTCTTCATGTGGGAGACATAGAAGCGGTCGGCGTCGTAAGTGGGGAGCGCCTTGGCGAAAAGGGCCTTCAGGTCGGCCTCGGGGGCCTTGGCGGAGGGAGCGTCGCTGTCTCCAAGCACCTCGTGCATCTTTCCGAACACTTCTTGCAGTTTCACCTCTCCTTCCTCGGTATAGATGGAGATGTCGGCCAGGGTGGTGATGCCGGCGCTGGCGCTGAAGTTATAGCGTTTCTTGTCCTCGAACGCCTCGACGATCGCGCCGGAGCGGGATTGGGCGATATAGTTGAAGAGTCCGTGCTGACCACGGATGGAAAGGGTTTTTGCGAGATCGGTTTTCATTTTATCGTTCATCTTTCAAGAATTTACAAATATAGGCATTTTTATCGAAAAAGACACGCTCCACAGCCTCGGAAAGAGATTCCGGCGACCCGTTGTTTTCCAGAACGACCTGAACGCGGTCCATGGGGATTTCCTGTGCGGCCATCCGGCTTCTCACCCGGGCTTCGCCGGCCCCGTCGCGGGCCATCACCCGGCGCAGGCGCAACTCCTCCGAGGCCGTCACCAGCACCACGGCATCCCCGACGCCGTCAAAGACGGGCTTGGAAAGAATCACGGCCGATTCCAACACCACGAACGGGACGCCCCCCTGCCTTTCCCGCCAACGGATAAAATCCTGCAGGACAGCCGGATAGACGATGGATTCAACGGTTTCCCGCGCGGAATCGTCGGAGAAAATGACGCCGGCAAGCCGCGTACGGTCCAATTTCCCCTCCTCCGTACGGATGGGAACGCCCAGGGCCTCTTCCAGCCGGCGGACAAGGGACGGCCGGCGGGCATACAACTGCTTGGTCCGGGAATCGGAGTCATACACAGGAATGCCCCGCTTCCTGAGCAGGGCGCTCACGGCCGATTTTCCGCTGCCGATAAGGCCTGTAAGAATGACCGTCTTCATCAGCGCAGTTCCACGCAGTCGAAAACTTCCGGTTCCACACGGTAATCGAGAACTCCGGAAGGGAGACGGAGGGTGCGGGCGGCACAGCGGCCGCTGATGGATTCGCTGAAATCCCTCCAGTCCACATAGAGTTTGAAAGAAGGCAGCGGATCCTTGGAAAGGGGGAAGGTGCAGCGGAGAACCACCTGGGCAGAGGGAGGATACACTTGCAAATGATGGCCGGCTGGGGCGTTCCACACCTCTACCGGAACAGTGGCGCGCAGTTCCACATAGCGGGAGACCGGCATTTCGTAAGAGACTTCCTCCGTGGACATGCGGATCCCTTTGACCGGATTCAGATGAAGGACGCCGTGCTGCGATTCATGCACGTCCGTGAGGACAATGCGGTTGGCCGTGACACGCTCCACGGCGGCCAGATACGCATCTTCACCGTAGATGGTCACCGAATCCGGGACCATCTTGAACGGGCCGGAAGGCATGTACTGGGAGCGGCACTGAATCACCTTGTGAACCTCTACCGGGACCTTCTTGTGGTTCTCCACCGGGAAAATGAATTTCAGCGTATCGGTGATGAAAGCCTCCACATGGGCGCCCTCCCCGAAAAACTGGTTCACATAAGAGTTTTTGGCGCCGCCGATGACACAATAGGTGTGCGGGGCCGTATTCCTGAGATCGGCCCGGTCGAAGCGGACTTTCACCACTTTGCGTTCGCGGCGGCTTTTTTCGCGGACGATCCGGAAACCGTCCGTCTGGCAGCGGGCGCTGACGACCACGGTATTGGAAGACACCAGGCCATGCCCGTCAATATTGCATTCCGCCACCACAGGGACGCTGATGGTGCCGGAATACTCTTTGGACAGGTTGGTGAGGGTCCACACAAAAACGGCAACGACCAGGGAAAGGAGCATGATGATCCATTCCCTGCCCCAGTTGCCGAAACGTTCCCTGATATCCTCTTTCAGGGCCATGTGCCGTTACTTCTGTTCGGCTTCGGAATAGTCCTTCACGAGGCCTTGTTTGTCCACGCGGAGTTTCACATCACCGTCCACCTTGATCAGGACGGTCTTCTCGCTCACCTCCACGATTTCTCCGTAGATACCGCCGACGGTAACCACTTTGTCCCCCTTCTTGAGGGCGCTGCGGAATTCCTGCAGTTCCTTCTGCTGCTTGCGCTGCGGGCGGATCATGAACAGCCACATCACCAGGATGATGGCACCGAACATGAGGATGGTGGGCCAGGCGCTGGGCTGCTGGGCACCGGCCTGCCCCGCGGGAGCGGCGGGAGCGCCCATCAAAAGGAAAGAATAAATCAGATTCATACGGTTTTGTTGATTATGCCCTTCTCCATGCGGTCTTTGATGAGACGGTCCAGCAGACCGTTCACGAAACTGCGGCTCTTGGGCGTTGAATAATATTTGGAAATTTCTACGTATTCGTTGATGGTAACCCGGACCGGGATTTCCGGGAAGGTTTCCGCCTCGGCCAGTCCCATGGCGATGAGAACGATGTCGGTGGTGTACAGACGGTCCTGCTCCCACTTGGAGACGGACTGGGCGACCAGGTTGTAATACGCCTGATAGCGGCCGTAGGCGGCCGTGAGAAGGCTGCGGACGAAATCGTGCGAATCGGCCTGGTACAGGACCGGAAGGTTCCACCGGCCCGTGCGGCCCATCTCTTCCAGGGAACGGATGCAGCAGCCGAGCACGTAGGGAAGATCGTCGGCCCAGTGGATGGAAAGGTCTTCCAGGATGGTGGCCAGGGTTTCGTCATCTTCCAGTTCCTCGGTATAGAGGCGCTGCCAGAGAGCGGCGTCCTTCTGCAGGGACGGCGCCTCGTCTTTCATGTAGTCCTGATAGTAGGGACGGGTTTTCAGCGTTTCATACAGGGTGTGGAGGAAAGCGTCATTCTGGGCCCAGGAAAACTTTTTCTTTTCCAGCAGTTTCCGGAAATCCGGGTCCTCCTCCAGCAGGGCCGATATGCCGTTGGTGGCAAAACGGGTATTGGGATGAAGGTCTTCCTCGGTAGGATGGAATTTCCCGCAGGCGGCCTCGATGCGGCGGGCGGCTTCCGCCGTAAGGGCGGGAATGAGGGCCAGCATGTAAAGGTAAAGATCCCGCGTTGCTTCGCAGGAAGCCTCAAGGCCGGAAAGCGCCTCTTTCAAACTGAGATCCCGGTTCTCCGCGCAGGAGTACAGGACTTTGAAAGCCTTGATTCTTAAGATGCGGCGATTGAGCATAATGTCAAATAAATTTCCACAAAGTTAGTGTTTTTTTAAATAAAATCCCTATTTTTGTATTCAGAAAACAAAAAACGAACAACTTATGTACAGTGAAGAATACGAGCGTTCCCGCGCTCAGGAGAGAAATTCAGAGGATGTGTATTCCAAACCCGTCCGTGCTGGAAAACGTACCTATTTCTTCGATGTCAAGTCCACCAAGGGGAACAACGACTTCTACCTTACCATCACGGAAAGCAAGCGGCGTCTGGAAAGGGACGGTTCCTTCACCTACGACAAACACAAGATTTTCCTCTATAAAGAAGATTTCGAAAAATTCCAGGAAGGCCTGCAGGAAGCGGTCCGCTACATCATGCACGACCTCCTGCACGACCAGCCCATCCGCCAATATCCTCCACGCGAAGAGCAGGAAAGCAACGAAGAAGAGTTTTAAACAAAAAACCGGCACGCCCTGCCGGTTTTTTCAGACCTTGCAGTACAAAACATGATTCTCCTGAAAAACATCCTTCACGGAAACGCCCGGACTGACATCCTCATCGACGGGGGCCGCATCCAGCACATCGGCCCCGTATCGGAGACGGCGCCCGGCACCGAGACGGTGGACGGCAGCGGGAAAGCCGTCATCCCCGGTTTCGTGAACATGCACACCCACGCAGCCATGATCCTGCTGCGCGGCATCCACGAGGATCTGACCCTGTACAACTGGCTGGACAATATCTGGAAAATCGAAGCCAGGCTGGACCAGGATTTCATTTACTGGAGCACCAAGGCGGCCTGCGTGGAGATGATCCGGACCGGAACCACCACGTTCAATGACCAGTACTGGTTCAGCCCGCATGCCCGCCAGGCAGCCGTCGAAATGGGGCTCCGCCCGGTCGTCTCCTTCATTTTCCTGGACTCAGGCAACCCGGAGATGGCCCGCAAACAGCGGGAAGCGTGCCAGCGGCTGTATGAGCGCACCCTGTCCTGGGGTGACGAATCCCAATTCGCCGTCTCCATCCACTCGGTTTATACGGTTTGCGAGGGAAATATCCTGTGGGCCAATCAGTTTGCCCTTGACCACGGGCTCAAACTCCACCTTCATCTCTCGGAAACCCGGGCCGAGAACGAAGACTGCCGCCGTACCCATGGCGGGCTCTCCCCGACCGAGTATTTCGACAGCCTGGGCATCTGGGGGCCGCATGCAATCGCCGCCCACTGCCTGTATCTTTCGGACGAGGATGTCCGCATCCTCGGAAGCCATCGGGTGAACTGCGTCCACAACGTCCACTCCAACCTCAAACTGGCCTCCGGTTACTGCTTCCGCTACAACGAACTCCGGGACGCCGGAGCCAATGTGTGCCTGGGGACGGACGGTGCCGCATCGGCCAACGACATGGATATGCTCCAGCATATGAAAACCGCCGCCATCATGCAGAAAGCCTGGCGGGCCGACCCCCTGGCCATGCCGCTGGATCAGTTGATGGCGTGCGCCACGGAACATGGGGCCAGGGCCCTCGGCATCGATTCCGGGGTCATCCGCGAAGGCGCCTGGGCCGACTTGTCCCTCATCGACCTTGACAGCACGTATTTTCTGTCCCCCGGTTCCACAACCGCCAACCTGGTGTATTCCGCCGGCAGCCGCGCCATCGATTCCGTGATGGTCCGCGGCAAGTGGGTCATGCGGAACCGTATCATCCCCGACGAGGCGGAAATCCTTGCCGGCGCCCGCCGCGTCGTGTCACAGATTTAAAACCTGAACATTATGGATCCAAGAATCGAAACCATCAATAGGATAACTGCTTGCCTCCAGGACCGCCTGGAAGGCCGTAAACCGGTGCTGGGCATCGTCCTCGGCAGCGGACTGGGCTCCCTGGCCGACTCCATCCGCCAGCCCGTCGTCATCCCCTACCGTGAACTGCCCGGCTTCCCCGTCTCCACGGCCGCCGGCCACAAGGGGAACTTCATCATCGGGGAACTGGGGGGCAAGACCGTCATCGCCATGCAGGGGCGCATCCATTATTACGAAGGCTACGGGATGGACAAGGTGGTCCTTCCCATCCGCGTCATGATCGGCGTCGGCATCCGCTCGCTGATCGTCTCCAACGCGGCCGGCGGCATCGGATACCATCTGCACATCGGCGACCTGATGGTGATCCGGGACCATATCAACCTGCTCCCCAACCCCCTCATCGGCCCCAACTTCGACGAATACGGGCCGCGCTTCCCGGACATGACGCGTCCTTACGACCCCGCCCTCATCCGGCTGGCCTTCCAAGTGGCCGAGGAAGAAGGCATCACGCTGCAGAAGGGGGTCTATCTGGGCGGTACGGGGCCTTCCTACGAAACCCCGGCCGAATACAAGTTCTTCCGCACCATCGGGGCCGACGCCGTCGGGATGTCCACCATCCCGGAGGTCATCGTGGCCCGCCACGCCGGCATTCCGGTGTTCGGCATTTCCGTGATCACCAACGAGGCCCATGACAATTATGCGGAAGACTATCAGAACGACGGCGAGGACGTGATCGCCGCCGCCAACGCAGCTGCGGAAAAGATGACGCGGCTCATTGAAAAAATGATAAGAGAAATGAAATGATGAGTTATATCGAAACAATCCACCTGGCTGCCGACTATGTAAAAAAGCGTCTGGCAGGGTTCGAACCCGTCGTGGGCATCGTCCTGGGCAGCGGTCTGGGAAAACTGGCCGATGAAATTGAAAATCCGCTCGTGATCCCCTACAAGGACATCCCCGGCTTTCCGGTATCCACGGCCATCGGCCACAAAGGAAATTTTATCGCGGGAACCCTTTCCGGCAAAACCGTCATCGCCATGCAGGGCCGCATCCATTACTACGAGGGATATGAGATCCAGCTCTCCACCCTACCCATCCGGGTGATGAAACTGCTGGGCATCCGCTACCTGTTCGTCTCCAATGCCGCCGGCGGGACCAACCCGGATTACCACGTGGGAGACCTCATGATCATCCGCGACCACATCAACCTTCTTCCGAATCCCCTCATCGGCCCCAACCTGGATGAGTTCGGCCCCCGTTTTCCGGACATGACCCGGCCTTACGACCCGGCCCTCATCCGTCTGGCCGAAGAGATAGCCCGGGAAGAGGGAATCTTCCTGCAAAAGGGCGTTTACGTGGCCTGCAGCGGTCCTTCGTATGAAACGCCGGCCGAATACCGCTACTTCCGCCAGATCGGGGCCGACGCCGTGGGCATGAGCACCACCCCGGAGGTCATCGTAGCACGGCACAGCGAGATTCCGGTTTTCGGCATGTCCGTCATCACGGATGTCGCCCACGCCACGGAAGACGAAAACTATGTTACGGACGGAGAAGCCATCGTGAAAGCCGCCGATGCGGCCGCAGACAAGATGACCTTCCTCTTCAAACGGATTCTTCAGCGGCTGTAACACAGTTATTTCATTAATAAATTGATAAAACCTGAACATTTTTTTGTATATTTGCAAGAATTAGGAAAAATCGGCCATGCTGGAGAATCTCAGAAAACAGATTGAACAGCTGATTGCACGTTATGAGGCTGAGAAGGCAGAGAACGAACGTCTCCGCCAGGAGTTACAGGCGTGCGAGGAAACCGGAGCAAACCTGAGGAAACAGATCAATGAACTGGAATCCCAAATAGAGACCAGGAAACTTGCCGAGGCTTTTTCCAGCGGCACTTTCAACGCGGAAGCAAAAGCCAAAGTCGATACATTAATCAGGGAGATTGATAAATGCATCTCCTATCTGGAGGAAGCCTGACATGGACCAGAAAATCAACATAAAGATTGCCGGCCGCATGTTCAACCTGACGGCCTCCACCCCTGAAGCGGAGCAGCTTTACCGGGAAGCCGCGGAAACCATCAACCGGCGTTTCGCAGCCTTTACCCGCAGTTATCCCGGAAAAAACGTTTCGGACCTGCTGTCCATGATAGCCCTCCACGAAACCGTCATCCGGCTGCAACTGCAACAGGATATCGACCGGTACAAGGAAGACAAAGACCTTCTGGCAAAGGACCTGGAAAACTATTTGCAGGAGAACAGATAGACAAAATAAGCCGTCAACCATCGAAAGCTGAAATCAACACGTTTCAACGTACAGGGTTGACTCAGACCGGGGATGACAGGCCCCCAGTTACCTTCGGGAATTCTGCATCTGCAGGACGCGGGATCTCAGAAACCGGTCGGGACCCAAATCTTATTCCCATAAGATTTTCTGACTAGATGCTGACGGCTTTTCTTTCATGGCAGTTTCCTCACAGCGAAAGAGGAAACTGCCATTTGGATTAAAAACAGTTAAACACAACATACATTTTATGAATATCATCAGTTTAGTCATCGGATTCGTCCTGGGTGCAGCCATTGCCCTGGGCGCGTACATACTGATCCGCCGCTCCGTACTCAGGGGAAAGCGGGAAGAGATCCTGGAGAAAGCAGAACTGGAAGGCCAGAAGATCAAGAACGAACGCATCCTGCAGGCCAAGGAAAAGTATCTCAACCTCAAAAGCGAGTACGAGAAGGCCGTCAATGAGAAAAACGCCCAGATCCGGGAAGCGGAAAACCGCGTGAAACAGAAGGAAAACACCCTGAACCAGAAAATCAACGAAACGGACCGCAAGAACAAGGAACTGGAGGCCCAGAAGGCCAGTGCCAAGGCCCAGGAAGAGCAGATGAAAATCCGCGAAACCGAGTACACGGAACTGAGGGACCAGGTGATCCGCCAGATTGAGGCCGTGGCCGGCATGTCGGCCCAGGAGGCCAAGAACCAACTCATGGAATCCATGAAGGCGGAGGCCCGCACCGAAGCCCAGGCCTACATCAACGACTGCCTGGACGAAGCCCGTCTGAACGCCGCCAAGGAAGCCAAACGCATCGTCATCAACACCATCCAGCGCACGGCTACGGAAACGGCCATCGAGAACGCCGTCACCACCTTCCCCATCGAGAACGACGAAATCAAGGGCCGCATCATCGGCCGGGAAGGTCGCAATATCCGGGCTCTGGAAGCCGCGACCGGCGTGGAAATCGTTGTGGACGACACCCCTGACGCCATCCTTCTGAGCGCCTTCGACCCGGTTCGCCGCGAAGTGGCCCGCCTGGCCCTGCACCAGCTCGTCGTGGACGGCCGCATCCATCCCGCCCGCATCGAGGAAGTGGTTTCCAAGGTGCAGAAACAACTGGAAGAGGAAATCCTGGAAACCGGCAAACGCACGTGCATCGACCTGGGAATCCACGGCCTGTCCATGGAACTGGTCCGTCTGATCGGCCGCATGAAATACCGCTCCTCCTACGGACAAAACCTCCTGCAGCACTCGCGTGAGGTGGCCAACATCTGCGCCATCCTCGCCTCCGAACTGGGCCTCAACCCCAAAATCGCCAAACGCGCCGGCCTCCTGCACGATATCGGCAAGGTCTCCGAGGAAGACCCCGAACTCCCCCATGCGCTCCTGGGCATGAAACTGGCCGAACAGTACAAGGAAAAACCGGAAATCTGCAACGCCATCGGCGCTCACCACGAAGAAACGGAAATGACTTCCCTCTATGCCCCGCTGGTGCTGGTGGGTGATGCCATCTCCGGTGCCCGTCCGGGGGCCCGCCGGGAAGTGATCGAAAGTTATATCAAACGCCTCCGCGGCATGGAAAACCTGGCCGGCAGTTATCCCGGCGTCACCAAGGCCTATGCCATCCAGGCCGGCCGTGAACTCCGCGTCATCGTAGGGGCCGAACAGGTCAGCGACCACGATGCCGAAGTCCTTTCCGGTGAAATTGCCCAGAAGATCCAGGACGAAATGACCTATCCCGGTCAGGTTAAGATTACGGTCATCCGCGAAACCCGTTCCGTCGCTTACGCCAAGTAAATGAACGAACTTGCCCCGCTCATTGCCGACCTTGCGCTGATTCTTATCTGCGCCGGCATCATGACACTCGTCTTCAAGAAATTGCAGCAGCCCCTGGTGCTGGGCTATATCGTAGCGGGATTCATCGCCAGTCCTCATTTTTCGCTCACGCCTTCCGTCATGGATGCCGCCAGCATCCATGTCTGGTCGGACATCGGCGTCATCTTCCTCCTCTTCGCCCTGGGGCTGGAGTTCAGTTTCAAAAAGATCGTGAAGGTGGGCGGTCCGGCCATCATCGCGGCCCTCACCATCATCTTCGGGATGATTGCCCTGGGCTTCACCGTGGGATCGGCCTTCGGATGGAGCAAGATGGACGCCCTGTTCCTCGGTGGAATGATCTGCATGAGTTCCACCACCATTATCTACAAAGCCCTGGAAGACCTGGGGCTGGCCAAAAAGAAATTCGCCGGACTGGTCATGTCCATCCTCATCCTGGAAGACATCCTGGCGGTGGTGCTCATGGTCGTCCTTTCCACGGTGGCCGTATCGTCCAATTTTGAAGGCGGAGAACTGGTGGGAAGCATCCTGAAACTGGTCTTCTTCCTGATTCTGTGGCTTTTGGTGGGCATTTATCTCATTCCCCTGATTCTCCGGAAGACCCGTTCGCTGATGAACGACGAAACCCTGCTGGTGGTATCGCTGGGCCTGTGCTTCATGATGGTGGTGATCGCCGCGAAAACCGGTTTCTCTGCCGCTTTCGGCGCCTTTATCATGGGCTCCATCCTGTCGGAAACCCTGGAGGCCGAGCACATCGAGCGCCTTGTCAAACCGGTGAAAGACCTGTTCGGAGCCATTTTCTTCGTTTCGGTAGGCATGATGGTGGATCCGGCCATGATCGCCCAGTACTGGCTTCCCATCCTGGTGATTACGATTACGGTCATCCTGGGCCAGGCTTTCTTTGCCACGGCGGGTGTCCTGCTGTCCGGCCAGCCGCTCAAGACAGCCCTCCAATGCGGTTTCTCCCTCACGCAAATCGGCGAATTCTCCTTCATCATCGCGTCGCTGGGCGTAACGCTCGGCGTTACCAGCCACTTCCTCTATCCGGTTGTGGTGGCCGTCTCGGTCATTACCATCTTCCTGACGCCGTACATGATCCGCCTGGCGGAACCTGCCTACGGGCTCCTCTACAGGCACCTTCCGGAAAAAGTCAGAACCGTCCTGGACAACTACGCCGAGGCTTCGGAACCCCGCAGCGGCAAGGACAGCCTTTGGAAACAGTTTCTGGGCGCCGTCATCCGCAACGTCATTATCTACAGCATTCTGTGCATTGCGGTGTGCATTATCGGGTTCAGCGTCCTGCTGCCCCTGGCCGAAAAATGGATTCCCGGCATCTGGGCCCACGTGGCCGCGGCGGCTGTCATCCTGAGCGCCATGGCCCCCTTCCTGCGCGCCCTCATGATCAAGATGAACAAGAGCGAGGAATTCTACGCCCTGTGGGAAGAGAACAAGGCCAACCGGGCCCCGCTTATCGCCAGCGTGGTGATCCGCTTCCTGCTGGCCTCTTCCTTCGTCTTCTACGTGCTGGCCCGCCTCTTCCACATTTCCGTCCTTCTCATCCTTCTGCTCGTGGTGGGCATTGTCGTTTTCCTGCTCTTCAGCCGGTGGACCAAACAATACTCCCACCGCATCGAGCAAACCTTCATGACCAACCTCAATTCCCGTGAGAAGAGGGCCGAATACCTGGGGGAGAAAAAGCCGGAGTATGCCTCACGCCTGCTGGACAAAGACCTTCACCTCACCACCTTTGACATTCCGGCCGAGGTGGAATGGGCCGGGAAAGAACTCCGCGAACTTAATTTCGGGCAGCATTACGGCGTACATGTGGTCTCCATCCTCCGCGGAGCCAAACGGATCAACATCCCGAAGGCCACCGACCGCATCTTCCCGCACGACCGCATCCAGGTAATCGGCACCGACTCCGGGCTGGAAGCCTTCGGGAAGGCCATGGAAGCCTCGGAACAGGCCCTGCCGGAAAACTTCGCCGGGGAGGGGGAGATGATTCTGCGGCGTCTGACCATCGGCAGCACTTCCCCGTTCATCGGCCGGAACCTCCTGGAGAGCGGAATCCGCAACCGCTATCACTGCCTTGTCGCCGGAATCGAAAAGCCCGACGGGGCCCTCCATGTACCAAACGCCACCCTCCCGCTGGAGGATGGCGATGTCGTGTGGATTGTCGGTGAGCGAAAGGATATCGAAGCGCTGATGGCCGTTTAATCGCCGTATCTCGGGAAAAGAAGTTTCATGTCCCGTTCGAGGGCGGGTTCCGCCAGCCTTTCGGGCACGAATTTCCATCGGCCGATGACACTTGCCTTCCCGATCACTTCCGGGTCGATACTTCCCTTCTCCATCAGATAATCGTACAGGAGATTGCGGATTTCAGGATAACGGGCCACAACACGCTCGTCAATCCGGTCGCTGTCCACGCCGGCTTCCTTGAGGAGATTCCCGCCGCCGCTGGCGCGGTAGGAGGTGAGGGCCACGTTGTACTCCCGCTGCAGGTCGAAAGCGGAGCCGTCGGCCATGGAAGAAATGACCACGCGGCTGCCCGCCGGCCTGGTGACATCCACCGTATAATTGATGCCGGCCGCGGAGTCGAAATTATAGGCACGGTTCACGAACGACCAGCCCCTCTGCTGGGTACGGGGGTCGTCCCCTCCCCGGATTTGCAGGATATGGTCTGTCGGCTTGGAAATGGTATTGATCCATTTGTCGTACGAAACCTCCAGGTACTGCTGCAGTTCGGCGCCGGTCATCTTCACCACATACAACTGATTCTCAAACGGATAAATGGTGAACAAGTCGTTGAAGACAAGGATGCCGTCATCGACGTGGCCGTTATACGTAAGCGGGGCGGCTATCGAAATCTCGGCCGGCTTCTGGGCCAGGCAAATGGTGTGGATGAGGTTCATATAGTCGCACATGCCGGCGTAGGAATCCCGGGTATCGAGGTCGGTATTCAGTATGCCTACCTCCTGGAGGGTAAAGGCCCGTACCGCCTCGAAATCCTTCTGGAAATGGGCGCGCATCACAGGGTCGGCCTTTTCGGCCTTGACGCGGATGAGGTCGGTCTCGAAGGACTTCTTCACAATCTGCCCGTCCTTGACGCTCAGATGCATTTTTCCATGGGCCACGTAACGGCTGTGGCTGCCGGAATTCAGGAGGGCGCAACTGTCCCGCGTCTCCACATAGGGCCGATGGTCGTGCCCGCAGATGAGCCAGTCCACCCCTTTCACCTTGTTGAAGGCGTCCAGGGCTTCGGCCTCCAGGATGGTACCGTCTCCGCGGCCGCAGGCCGAATGCATGGCGGCCACCACCACATCGGGCTTTTCCTTGGCACGCACATAGTCCACATCTTTCTGGATGATGTCGGCAATTGACACGAAATGCATTCCGCTCCAGAGTTCTTCGCCCAGCCAGGCGGCGATATTGGCATTGTTGTAGCCGATGACCGCGATCTTGAGGCCGGCCTTGCGAACCATCTTGTACAGAGGGAAATAGGGCTGCCCGTTGTCATTGCGGATGGCGTTTCCGGCCAGGAAAGGGGCCCCGGCTTTCTCGAGGTCTGCCGCAACGCGATCATATACGGAATGACCGGTCTCCACATCGTGGTTGCCCATGGCCACCGCATCGTACTTCATGTATTCCAGCAGACGCGGGAAAAGGTGCGGGGTCACCGTGTCGATATAGTTGAAATAATAGGGGGCGTTGTCTCCCTGCAGACAGTCCCCTGCATCGAGCAGCAGCACATTGTCGAAACCGTCGGCCGTGCGGACGCTGTCGATGTAATAGTTCATGGCGAAGATGGAGCGGCGGATTTTGCCGTCCACATAGGAAGAGTCGAACCAGGTGCCGTGTACGTCGTTGGTGGAGAGCACGGTGAGGGTGTAGTCGCCATCCTTGAGGCTACGGTTGCACGCTACGGACAGCGTCAGGACCGAAACGGCTACCAGAAAGAAACAACTGCGTGTTTTCATATTGATTGGGTCTATTAGTCGCCTGATTACCTCCTGAAACCTTTCATCTGCTGCATGAGCGTACCGGTGACGGCGCCTTTCATGAGTTTGCGCGTCCCTTCGAACTGCTTGAGCAGTTTGTTCACTTCCGGGAGCGAGGTGCCGGAACCGTCGGCAATGCGCTTCCGGCGCGAGCCGTTGATGGCCTCGGGATGCTCGCGCTCATAGGGAGTCATGGACAGGATGATGGCCTCTGTACTCTTGAAAGCGTCGTCCGGGATATCCACATCCTTGATCGCCTTCCCGACGCCGGGGATCATTCCGGCGAGGTCCTTGATGTTGCCCATCTTCTTCACCTGCTGGATTTGCTGGTAGAAATCCCACAGGGTGAACTGGTCCTTGGCGAGTTTCTTCTTGAGTTCACGGGCCTGTTTTTCGTCAAACTGTTCCTGGGCCTTCTCCACGAGGGAGACCACATCGCCCATGCCCAGGATCCGGTCGGCGATACGGTCCGGATGGAAGACATCCAGGGCTTCCAACTTTTCGCCGGCCGAGACGAACTTGATGGGCTTTCCCACCACGGCCTTGATGGAAAGGGCGGCGCCGCCACGGGTGTCACCGTCCATCTTGGTGAGCACCACGCCGTCAAAGTCCAGCCGGTCGTTGAAGGCTTTGGCCGTTTCCACGGCATCCTGTCCGGTCATGGCATCCACCACGAACAGCGTTTCGGTAGGACGGATGGCCTGGTGAAGGGCCGATATTTCGTCCATGAGTTGCTGGTCCACGGCCAGTCGGCCGGCGGTATCCACGATCACGACGCTGTAGCCTTCGGCCTTGGCCTTGTCGACGGCCGCCCGGGCAATCCGGATCGGGTCCTTCTCCCCTTCTTCCGTATAGACGGGGACCCCGATGCTCTCTCCCAGGACTTTGAGTTGCTCGATGGCGGCGGGACGGAAGGTGTCACAGGCGGCTAGGAGTACTTTCATCCCCCGCTTGGACTTGACGTGAAGGGCCAGTTTTCCGGAGAAAGTGGTTTTACCGGAACCGTTGAGGCCGGCCACCAGCACAATGGCGGGATTCCCCTTGAGGTTGATGTCCTGGGCCGTCGAACCCATGAAATCCACCAACTCGTCGTGGGTGATTTTCACCATCATCTGCTGCGGCTTCACGGCGGTGAGCACATTGGCGCCCATGGCCTTGTCCTTGACGCGGTTGCAGAAATCCTTGGCTACCTTATAACTGACGTCGGCATCCAAAAGGGCCTTCCGGATGTCCTTGACCGTTTCCGCCACATTGATTTCGGTGATTTTGCCTTCACCTTTCAGTATCTTGAAAGACCGCTCCAGTCTCTCGCTCAGATTTTCAAACATAGTTTTTCTTTTTCTATAACTTGCAAATATACGGATTTTGGGCGAAGAATGGAAATCGGCAGTGCCGAAAGCGTTGTTTCAGCATCATCGTAAAAAAGATTTTCCAAAATATTTACGTTTTGAACGACCCTTCCCGGCGCTTCTTCCTACCTTCGCTGCCGGACCGGACACGGTGCCCGGCCCTCAAACAAAACGACAGACGTATGAAAACAAAAAGAATGCTGGCATGGCTCCTTCCCCTCCTTGCGGGACTTACGGCCTGCGACGACTTCGCCCTCTCGCCGGACGGCCAGATGGGACTGCTCCGCTGGGTCCTGGACAAAGGGACCCTCACCAAGGCTTCCGGAGAGATTCCGGACACCAATGATTTTATCCTTACCATCCGCGACGCCGACGGAAAAACCCTTTACGAAGGCTCGTACGGAGACTCCCCCGAATCGCTTCCGGTGCAGCCGGGAAGTTATACCATCGGCATCGTTTCCGTCCCCTTCAAGGGGCCCGCCTTCTCCAAACCTCAGTACGGAGACCGGCAGGTGGCCGTTGTTCCGTCCGGAGGGACGGTGACTGTCAAACTGCAATGCACCCTCCAGAATGCCGGAATCCGGCTCAAGACCGCCCCCGACTTCCTGACCTCCTTTCCGGATGGTGTCCTGTTCATCAAACAAGATGCCGACAAACTCAAATACGGCTACTATGAGAAGCGGATCGCATACGTTTTTCCCGGTGACGTATCGGTCATGCTGTCCAACGAAGGGAAAGACGAAATCCTCTTCACCAGCCATGTGGAAGCGAGGGAAATCCTTACGCTGAACCTCTCCGCCCCGACACCCGGGACGACAGGCAGTTCCGTATCGGTGGCCGTGGACACGAGCAAAAACTGGACGACGGACAGTTTCGTCATCGGCGGAGACCACCCGGAAGGCGGAAACGGCGAAAACGGGTGGGAGCAGGCCGTCTCCGTGGCCGATGCACCCTCCTACAGCGGGCAAAGCGGAATCTGGGTTTACGGATACATCGTGGGCGGAGACCTCTCATCGGCCGGGAAAAGTGTCAAGACCGAAGGAATTTCCAAAAACACGCACATCGCCCTGGCCGACCGCTCCTCCATCACGGCAAAAGCCTCCTGCATCGCCGTAGAACTGCCCAAGGGCAGCGTCCGGGACGCCCTGAACCTGGTCGATCATCCGGAACTGCAGGGAAAACGCGTGTATGTGAAAGGGAATGTCGTGAGCAGTTACTTCGGCACCACCGGGCTCAAAGGGACCAAGGAATACCGGCTTCCCTGACTATAGCAGGCGGTAGAACATGCGCATGAAACTGGAGAAGAGGGCCTGGTACCAGGGATAGTTCTCTTTCCACTCGGGAAGACGGAGTTCCTGCGCCATCTCCAGATCGGCCAGGAAAATCCCCTTGCAGGACAGGGCGGTTTCCCGGTCATAGGCAAACGTGTTCACCTCGTTGTTGATATGGAAACTCCGCATGTCCAGATTGGAAGCCCCGATGACGCAGAGATTGTCGTCGGCCACCAGGGTTTTGGAATGGATGAAGGCCCCTGAACGCTCGTAAATGCGGACACCGGCCTCCATGCATTCTTCATAGACGGCCCGGTTGGCCGGCCCCACGAGCGGGGTATCCACTTTTTTGGGAAGCATCACGCGAACGTCCACCCCGCGGAGAGCGGCGCCCTTGAGCGCATGCAGGAAAGAGACGGGCGGGACAAAGTACGGCGTCTGGATGTAAACGTATTCCCGGGCGTTCTGCAGAATCCACTCGTAGCCGAGCTGGGTGCTGGGCCAGGGATTGTCGGCGGCATCCGTCACCACCTGGAGCAGTTTTCCCTGCAGCGGATTCTGCTCCGATGCGGCCGGAATGTCAAAATAGTACTCCAGCGGATGGCTCAACACCCCTCCGCAACTTACCCATGTGTCGATGAAAGAAGCCTGCAGGCGGGCGATGACCGGCCCCTCTATACGGAGATGGGTGTCTCTCCATTTGTAGAAGTAGTTGTCGTTCAGGTTCATGCCGCCGGTATAGGCCACCTTTCCGTCGATAACGACGATCTTGCGGTGGTTCTGGCAGTTGATGCGCATCAGCCAAATGCGCCAGCCATACCGGATGTGCGTATAAGGCCTCACCTCAATCCCGTGTTTTCCCATGTCCCGGAAATAGGAACGGGGGATATTGCGGCCGATCATGTTGTTGTTCACAAAACGGACCTCCACTCCCTCGGCCGCTTTCCGGTACAGCAGGTCCCGGACTTCCCGGCCGGCTTTGTCGTTTCCGAAACGGAAATACTCGATGTGGATATACTTTTTGGCGCTGCGGATATCTTCCAGGAGGAGTTCCCGCTTCCGCAGACCGGAAGTGATGATCTCGTAGGAATTGTCGGCATAGACCTTATTCCCCTCTCCGCAGGAACGGAGAAGGTTCACGAGCGGACGGTAGGGTTCATCCACCCGGTCCATGAAAGCGTCGGAAAAACAGCGGGAGGCCAGTTCCGGCGAAATCTGCCGCCGGAACAGAGACTTGGAACGGGAATGAATCCTTTCGCGCACCCGGGGACGCCGGTAATTGATTCCGGACAGGCAGTAAATGATGGCGGCCACAGGAGGGACCAGGGCGAAAAACAGGAGCCAGAACAGCAGCATATCCGGATCCTTCTGGCTTCGAAGGATCTGGTAGGCAAAGCCGATGCAGAGCAATACCCAAAGGATGGCTATGATGGGGGTCAGCATTCTCTCACTGGCATAATCATTGCAAATTTAACGAATTTCCATGAGAGAACCTAAATTTAAAGATTCTTTGTATCTTTGTATTGTTTTAGACCGACGTTGACGGATGAAATCTTATCTAAAAAAACTGGAAGAGCAGATCAGGTTCAGAGAGAGCAAAGCCGCCTTGTGCGACTATGGCGGATCCTGCTACACCTATGCCGAACTGGCTTCCCGCATCGAAGAGTATCATATCTTCTTTCAGGCTGCCGGCATCCGGAAGGGTGACAAGATTGCCCTGTGCGCCCGCAATTCGGCCCGCTGGGCCATCGCCTTCCTGGCCGTCAACACCTACGAGGCCGTCGTTGTTCCCATCCTTCCCAACTTCACCGCTGAAGGGACCACGCAACTGCTCCGCCACTCGGACAGCGTTCTTCTGATTGCTGATCCTGATATTTGGAAACAGTTGAAATCCAACGACTTTCCTTTGCTTCGCGGAGTCCTGGACGCCCGGGAGGACCGTCTTCTCTGGTCTTCGGACATGCGAGTGCAGGAGGCTTGGGAAGACCGGGAAAGTCTTTTCCGGGACTGCTATCCCGAAGGCTTCGACGCCCTGCAGGTCCACTATCCGGACAATCCGGAAGCCGTCGCCATCATCAACTATACGTCCGGCACCTCCGGAGACCCAAAAGGGGTCATGCTCAGTTACGGGGCCATGTCGGACATTGTGGAATACTGCCAGCAGCACATCGTCAACGCCCCGGAAACCCTGGTTTCCATGCTCCCGCTGGCCCACATCTACGGACTGGCCATGGAGTTCGTCTATCCCTGCTGCACCGGATTCACCATCTGGTTCCTCGGGAAAGCCCCGTCCCCGTCCCTGCTGGTCCAATCCATGATGGAAGTCAGGCCCACCGTCATGATAACGGTTCCCCTCATCATGGAAAAGGTTTACACCACCCTGATCCGTCCGCTCCTGAACACCCGGGCCGCCAAGGCGCTGCGGAATCTGCCGGGACTCAGGACGTCCTTCTACCATTCCGTCGGCAAACGTGTGCTGGCCGCTTTCGGAGGGAACCTCCACACCATCATCATCGGCGGTGCGCCCCTCAACTGGAAAGTGGAAAGCGTCTTCAAGAAAATCGAACTCCCCTATGCGGTGGGATACGGGATGACGGAGGCCTGCCCCCTGCTGGCTTATGAAAGCCCGGACAATTTCGCCCCCGGCTCCTGCGGAAAGCCCATCCACCAAATCCGGATAGACTCTTCCGAGCCGGACCGCATCCCCGGCGAAATCCAGACGCTGGGCCCCAATCTCTTCTCCGGCTATTACAAGAACCCCAAGGCCGATGCCCAGTGCCGCACCGCCGACGGTTGGTTCCGTACAGGAGATCTGGGCATCATGGACGAAGCGGGTAACCTGTTTATCCGCGGCCGCATCAAAGCGCTGATTCTCAGTTCTTCCGGGCAGAATATCTATCCTGAAGAGGTGGAACAGGTGCTGGGCCGGCATCCCCAGGTGGAAGAATCGCTGGTTCTGGACCGGGAAGGAAAAGTGGTGGCGCTGGTGTATCCCAGGGCCGGCTCCGTCCAGGGAGACGACGAAGAGGCCATCGCCCGCCTGTCCGAAGATATCCGAAAAGCCAGCAACAACCACCTGCCTACTTTCAGCCAGATTTTCCGGGTGGAACTGGTGGACGTCCCCTTCGAGAGAACGGCCAAAGGAACCATCAAACGCCATTTATACCAATAATCTATCACAACACTTTATGGACACCCATCAGCCTTTTGTCATTACCATCAGCCGCGAACTGGGCTCCGGAGGCCGCACCATCGGACGCAAACTGGCCGCACAACTGAATGTCCGCTACAGCGACAAGAACCTCATCCAGAACCTGATGGAGAAATTCAATCTCTCCACTTATGGAATCGAACGGATCAAGGGAAGGAAGAAAAACTGGCTGGCCGATTTCGTGGAAGCCGTGGCCCCCGTGCCCAACAGCGGCGCTTTTGTGGGCTTCGACCCCATCAAGGGCAATGACTGGAACGCTTTCGTGAAGGTAGATGACATCTTCGAGGCCGAATCCCAGATTCTGCGTGCCATCGCGGATGAAGGCTCCTGCGTCATCGCCGGCCGGTCGGGCTTCTTTGTCCTGAAAGACCATCCCAACAAGGTGGACATTTTCATCCAGGCTCCCCTGGAAAAGCGCATCGAGCGGGTAATGAAAAAACAGGGCCTCACGCGGCAGGAAGCCCAAGAGGTCATCGAGTCCGTTGACAAGAGCCGGGACAATTACGTGAAGCGCTGGACCGATGTCAGCCGCTACGACGCCCGCAACTACGACCTTGTCCTGAATGTCGGGGATATGACCGACGACGAAGCCGTCGCCATCATCCTCAAATACCTGAGATTCAACAACAAATAGCACTTTGTTCGAAGGCATCGTCAATGCCCGGGATCTGGGCGGAATCCGTATCGGAGAAAAGACCGTGAAAAGCGGTCTTCTCCTTCGTACGGGCCATCTGCATGACGCCACTCAGAGCGATTGCACCCGCCTTCGGGAAGAATTCCACCTGAAAAGGATTTTCGATTTCCGTTCCGAGCCGGAAGCCCAGTTGCAGCCGGATCCGGATATTTCCGGCGCCTCCTATCTCCTGCTGCCCACCCTGGATACATCGGCCGAAAAACTGAGCGGCGAAGCCATTCCGGAGGGGATGTGGGTAAATCTGGAAAAGCACATCGTCCGCCTTTCCTTCATGACCCTTTTCCAGGAGAAAGGCCGGGAACTCTATCCCTCCCTGGCTTTCAGCGAATTCTCCCAACTGCAATACGCCACCTTCCTCAACCTGATCCTGGAGACGGAAGATGGAGCCGTGCTGTGGCACTGTTCCCAAGGGAAAGACCGCACCGGCATGGGGGCCGCCCTCATCCTGACAGCCCTGGGGGCCGACCGCGAAACCATCCTCCGGGATTTTGACCGTTCCAACGACACCTATCGGCCCCTCGTCGAAAAACTGTGCGCCGAGGTAGAAGCCGCCGGCGGAGGAGAAACGGAGAAAGAAGTGGTCCGCGCCTTCATGGGCGTGAGCGTCCGTAATTTCGACCATACCTTGGACTTGATCGAGAAGAACTGGGGGTCGCTGCAGCTATACCTTGAGGAGCAGATGGAAATCGGCCCGGAGGAATGCGCGCGTCTGCAGGAAAGATATTTGGCTTAGCGCCCGCAGATATCCCTGAAATCACACCATCCGCAGGTTTTCGTGTCCTGCGTCCGGCGGAAAGGCACTGAAAGGTCGGTCATCTCCGCCAGGAGTTCTTTCAGTTTTTCGCGCATCAGTTTCAGGAATTCCGGGCTCTCCGGCACCTCGGGAAGGTCCCGCGTATAGAGCCAGGCCGTACTGTAGATGGAATTGCAGAGGGTCTGCGAGCGGAGTTTCTCATCCCCGTGGGCGAAAAGACCGTAAATGAACAGTTGCAAGGCAATCTTCGGACGTTTGCTGCTGTCCGGCGCGAAGAGTTTCTCCACCACGGAGGCGGCGTTGCCGTCGGTGATGAAAAGGTCGTCATCCTCCACCTTGCCGGTCTTGTAGTCCACAATCCGTACGATTCCCTCACGGTAACTGTCGATCCGGTCCACGAATCCCTTGATGTGGAACCCTTCGAAATCCATTTGGAACGGCTTCTCCAGGCCGATGATCCGGAAGCCGCCGGAACCGGAGCCGAGAAGGAGCCGGTTGTCGTGGCGGAGGGTGGAAAGGACATAATCCAGGATCACTTCCTCCAACACCAGGTTGCGGCCGCTCACTTCGATGCTGTGCATCTGCCGAAGGACAGCGCTGCGGATAAGATTCCGCAGCCTCTCCGTATCCTTGATCATTCCCTGGAGGGCGGCCGGCGTTACCACCGGCATGTCGTACAGACGGCTCATAACCTCATGGAAAACATTGCCCAGCATGCCTGCATCCAGGGATTCGGCCACGTCGTCGTCGGCCTTGAGGCCCTTGACAAACTGATAGTAGAACTTGGCCGGACAGTAAAGGTAATTTTGCAGCGTAGAGGCCGACAGCATCCCTTCGCGGATGGTTTTCACGTCCTGATCCGTCTTGGGAATGCTTCCCTCCCCCTTTACCGGCTGCATCCGGGCGGCCGCCACCACCCTTTCGAGCGGAAGATGGAAATGATATTCCAACTGCTTGACATACCGGCTCTCCTCCCCCGTCTTGAGGCCCTCCGTCCGGCTGTCATACAGAAGCCAGACATGCTCCGGCCGCTGGATCATCCGGTAGAAATAATAGGCCCACACGGCGTCCTGATATTCATACGTGGGCAGGCCGAAACCTTTTCGGAGTTCCGGGGGAATGAAAGACGGGCTGAAACTCTTGCGGGGGAACATCCCCTCGTTGGCGCTCAGGATAATCAGGTTGCGGAAATCCAGCGCACGGGTTTCCAGGGGGCCCATCACCTGCAGCCCCTGCAGCGGCTCTCCCCGGAAAGGGACGGAAATGCCCTCCAGGATGCGCCCCAGAAGGCGGAGATGGGTGGAGGGAAGCACCTCGAGGTCCCGGTCCTGCAGGATATTCAGTTGCGTATGGCAGCGCTTGGCAAAGTCCAGTTCCAGCAGCATGTCGCCGCGGGCGGAAAGCGTTCGGCCGATATAACTGACCAGTTCCGAAAAGTACCGCTCCATCGCATGATTCTGCCGGGCCGAAGCCAGGGTGCTGTCTTCCAGCACGGGGCGGAACACCAGGTCCAAAACCGGTCCTCCCTGCAAATCCTGCAACGGGATATAATACTTGGCCTCTTTTTTCACCCGCTCCGTCCTTTCCGCCTCCTCAGGCGTGAGCAGGGCGCGGAACAGGCCCGACGAGAACACCTCCCGTACCGGCCGATGGTAGAAATACCAGCCGTCGGGCCGCCTGCGCAGCCGCAGTTGCAACTGTCCCAAGGCCTCCAGCAAAGTATAGATGGCGCTGCCGCTCATCGGATAGCCCATGGTCACATTCACGGAGGCATGCTCTTCCGGAATGGAATTCAGCAGCGGCAGAAGCAGGTTTTCGTCCGGCAGCACGAAAGCGGTCTCCACATCGCTGTGGCCGCTCCCGATTTCGCGGAGGATGGGGGCCGCCAGTTTGGCCTGTCCCACGGAGGAAGGCACGCTGACAACCGTAATGCGCGGTTTCCCCAGCCCGCCGGGATCGATGGCGAAGTCCTGGGGAAAATCGGCAACATTCTGCCGCATGAAAAAGGATGCCTTGCTGTCCGGATCCCGGATTTCTTCACTCACGAAATCCCAGACAAAGCGTGCGATGCCGGCATCGCGCATCCGTTTCATCAGCAGACGCTCGCACTCGGTGAGCGCGTTCAGCCCCACGAAGACATACTGTCCGGTATCGGGGAAAACGGCCTCCAGAATATCCCTGACGGGGGTTCCGGCATTCAGTTTGCCGGCCAGGTCACGGTACACCATCCCCTCATAGGCCATTCCTTTCTCCTGCAAGCGCTCCCGGAACCGGACATACAGCGGATACAGGAGATTCCACAGTGTCAGGAAACGGGCCTTTACGTCACTGCCCTCGGGATTTACGCTCAGCATTCCCTTCCCGTCCCGGAAATGGGCCAGGAAATGCTCTACCGCCAGGCGCTGGTTTTCGCTGAGGTATTCATACCCGTCCTGCAGGGCCTTGAAATCCGACACGTTCCGAAGCAGGCCCTCGGCATCGACCAGATACTTGTCAATGTCCTCGAAATCGGAAAGCATGACCTCTCCCCAGAAGATGAAGTCGTCCAGCGGTTCGGCCTGGGCATTCAGTTCCCGGTAACAGTCGTACAGTTCCAGGAGCAGTCTCAGGCGGTCCGTGACCTCTCCTCCATACACCGAATAGAAGAAGTCATTGATGGTGTAAAGGGCGGGTGAAAGCAGCGGGACACCGCCTCCCCTTTCCTGCACGAGGTCGCCAAGGTATTTCCGAAAAAACACCATGGACCGGCGGTTCGGGAAAACGAAACAGGTTTTCTCCAAATCCCCGGCATCAAAATAATGCGCGGCTACCTGCCTGAGGAAAGGATCCACGTTTTAACGGATTTCCAGGGCGTAGGGCAGACGGGCATAGACGCGGGTGGGATCCGGTGCCTTCAGGCCGCTGACAGCCTTGCCAATGGCCTCGAAGGGCGTCCCGGACAGGATGCTGGGCTCTTCCGTACGCTGGCCGATGCTGTTCATGAACTCCTCGACAAGCGTGAGCGGCTGGGGATAGCCCACCACGCTGTACTCGTCGGAAGAATGGAAATCGGCCAGGGAGGCGGCATAGGCGATGGCGTCTTCCAGCGTGCCGATTTCGTCCACGAGGCCGATTTCGAGCGCATCGGAGCCGAGCCAGACACGGCCCTGGGCGATTTCATCCACCCGGGCAGGCTCCAGTCCGCGGCTGGAAGCGACCAGATTGACAAAACGCTCGTAGATATCCTCCACGGAGAGTTGCATGCATTGCAGTTCCTCGCTGTCGAACGGACGCATGAGCGAGAACATGTCGCTGTGCTTGTTGGACCCCACGGTTTCCACGCCGACACCCAGTTTCCGGGTGACCTCGGAGAATTCCGGAATCATGGAGAACACGCCGATGGAACCGGTTATGGAGGTGGCGTCGGCATAGATTTTCTGGCAACCGTTGGAAATCCAGTAACCGCCGGATGCGGCATAATCGCCGAAGGATGCCACCAGCGGCTTTTCCTTCTGGAGAAGGTCAAGGGCCGAACGGATTTTTTCCGAAGCGGCCACGCTGCCACCGGGCGAATTGACGCGAAGCACCACGGCCTTCACGCTCTTGTCCTTGCGGATTTTGTCGATAATCTGGACAAAACGGTCACCGGCAACGTTGGCGTAGTCTTTCCCATCGACAATTTCACCGTCGGCATAAAGGACGGCGACATTGGAGCGGCCCGGAAGGCCCGTCACATGGTTTGTCACATAATCGACAAAGGGGATCAGGCCCAACTTCCGGCTGTCTTCCACCTGGGCCAGGGTGCAAAGTTTCCCGAGAAGCGCCTCGTGGTCCACCAGTTCGTCCACCAGACCCGCCTGGAGATAGTTTTCCGGCAGATTGAGGGCAAGTCCGTCGATGAGGGCGTTGAACGCTTCCTCCGACAGGCCACGCGCTCCGGCGATGGTTCCTCCGAGCGCTTTCCAGGCCGAATTCACCATCACCTGATTCTGCTCCCGGTTTTCGGGAGAGGACGACGAACGGATGTACATTTCTCCGGCGCTCTTGTATTTGCCATGGCGGATCAACTGTACGTTCACCCCCACTTTGTCCAGAATATCCTTCAGGAACATCAACTGGACGGACAGGCCGATCATCTGGCCATTACCCCCATGATGGGCTCCCATGTAGATTTTGTCGGATACGGAAGCGAGATAGAAGGACCCGTTGGAGGGGTTCTCCACATAGGACACGACGGGCTTTCCGCTGTCGCGGAAAGCGGCGAGAGCGGCCCGGAATTCCTCGGCGCCGGCCATGCCGATCATGGCTGCGTCGGCCCGGAGAAGGATATATTTCACACCGGGGTCGTCGGCGGCGGCACGGATGGCCCCGACAGCATCATACAGGCCGACAGCCGGCGTCATGTCAAGACGCATGGACATGATGCTGGGAGCCGACGCTTCCTTGCTCTGCTCGGCAAGGACGAAGGTGCTCATGTCCACATCCAGCACCCCTTTTTTGGGAAGGGTCGGTTTGCCGCCGGCCAGGGAGCCGACCAGGAAAAACAGAAGAAACAGGAAACCGATGATCCGAAGCACAAAATAGCCGCAGATGACGGCAAGCATGGTCTTGACAAAATCTTTCATGGTGCGAAGAATAATTATTTTACAAGTTCAGTAGCGTTGTTCCAGTCGATCTGGGTCTTGTAGAACTGATCCAGGAAAGCGCTTCCCCTGGAAGGAAGATACATGGACAGACCGCTGTAAATCCGGATGGGAATTCCCAGGAAATAGGGCGTCGCCGCCTTATAGAGGATGCACTCCTCAAGGGCGGCATCCAGCCTGGCTTCCTCCTCGGAATTGATGCCCGCCTTGAGAAGGATGTCCTTGAGGTCGTAAAAGTAGTGATGGTCGAAACGGAAATAACCCTGGACAGTGCCGCCCGGAAGGGTCCGAATGGCGCTGCGATACTTTTCGAACAGTTCCTTGCACACCTGTACCAGAGGGCCCATCCGGCCCGGGGTCACGGCGGTGATGGTGGCCGAACGGTTGTTCCCGGACAGGGCGTCGTAATACTCGAAATAATCCCTGCAGACCGAAACCGGATCTGGTTCCTTCCCCAGGAGATGGGTGGTGATCACATCGTATATGAAGCCGTTGGCCAGCACCTCGGCCGGGGAGAAACCCACCACGTCGGCGATATCCCGGAAGGCATAGGCCACCTCCACGCAGCCGGACAGACAGGCGTCGATGAGCAAATAGTCCAGGTGCATGGGAATGGCCTGCGCAAATTCGCTCAGTTCCATTTCGATGCCGCCCGTGGCCGTCTTATCCTGGCCGATGGAACGGTAAGGGCCGGCGGAAGGAGCCTTCTCGTAAGACGCCGGAGACTCATAATACCCGGCGGGCAGCCAGCCCGAAGCGTGCGAAGAGAAGACCACGCCGTATCCTTTGGCCGGGAAGCGGCTCTGGACGAAAGTGAGGGCCTCGCGGATGGTCTGTCCGCGGCTCAGGGGGGTCTCCGCATCCCAAACCATCAAGGTATCGCGGCAGACATTTCCGGAGAAGTCGGCATACAGGCGGTAAAGCGCCGCGGGCGAAGGATCGCCGTATTGTCCGGACGAGGTCACGGTCCGGCTCAGGACCATCAGGACATCGGAAGAATAGGACGTGCCCACGGGGAGTTTCCCCTCCGAGAGTTCTTCCAGGTCGCTGGACAAATAACCGGACAGCGAGTTGAAGCCGGCCGATATCATGACCATCACGCGGCGGGACGGCTCGGAATAGGAGCGCCCGGGGACGCTTCTTCCTCCGCTGTCTTCCCCGCTGAAGCCGGATTCGAAATTGGGATCTTTGAAACACGATACGCTTACGACCAGCAGTATCAGGCTAATCCATATGGGTGACTTGCTCATAATTCTGACGATAACATACAAAGTTAATGATATTTTTTAATTTTTTGCTTTTTTCTCACTTTGCTTGTATCTTTGCCGAATACGGCACCCAGTGCCTATAAATAAGGTAAGACTGTTATGAAAAGCATTGCAAAAATGATGATGATTACCGGCGCAGCCGCCCTTGTGGCCGCTTGCGAGGCCCCCACCCGGGAACAGACCGCATCGGATTTCAAATATACCATCGACTCCTTCGCCGACCTCAAAGTCATGCGGTATCAGATCCCCGGCTGGGAAAACCTCACCCTCCAGCAGAAGGAATACGCCTATTATCTTTCCGAGGCCGCCAAATACGGCCGGGACATCCTTTGGGACCAGAACTGCAAGGACAATCTCCGGGTGCGCCACGCCCTGGAAGCCATTCTGGATACGGAAGGAATCGATACCACCACCCCTGAATACCAGGATTTCCTCACCTATGCGAAGCGGGTGTTCTTCTCCAACGGAATCCACCACCACTATGCCGAGGACAAGATTTTCCCCGCCTGCCCCAGCGCCTATTTCGCTTCCCTCCTGGAAAAGGCCGGCGTGCGCGACGAAGGCCTGCTGGATGTGATCTACAATCCGGAAATCTGGCCGCAGCGCCGTTCTACCGACACGGCCGGAGATATCGTCAAACTTTCCGCCGTCAATTATTATGAGAATGTCTCCCGCGACGAAGTCGAGAAGTACTATGCGGGCATCGCAAAACCGGACGACCCCGAACCCATTTCCTACGGCCTCAACACCAAAGTCGTGAAAGGGAAGGACGGCATCATCCGTGAACTCCCCTGGAAAGTGGGTGGGCTCTACTCCCCCGCCATCGAGAAAATCTGCGAACAACTGGAAAAGGCCCGGACCGTGGCCGAGAACGACATCCAGAAAAGGGCCCTCGGCATCCTTATCGACTATTATAAGACGGGAGACCTCCGCAAATGGGACCAGTTCAACATCGAATGGGTGAAAGACACCATCGGCACGGTGGACTTCATCAACGGTTTCATTGAAGACTACAACGACCCGCTGGGCCGCAAGGCCTCCTGGGAAGGCTATGTGAACATCAAGGACTTCGAAGCGTCCAAACGGACGGAAATCCTTTCGGCCAACGCCCAGTGGTTCGAGGACAACTCCCCCGTGGATCCGCGCTTCAAGAAAGCCAAGGTAAAGGGCGTGTCGGCCAAGGTCATCAACGCTGTCTGCCTGGCCGGAGACAGTTATCCGTCCACGCCCATCGGCATCAACCTCCCCAATGCCGACTGGATTCGCAAGGAGCACGGTTCCAAGAGCGTCACCATCGCCAACATCACCCACACCTATGATTTCGCCGCCCAGGAACTGCCCACCAGCACCCTGACGGAGTTTGCCTATGACAAGAAAGAAATCGAAATGGCCAAGAAATGGGGCACCATCGCCGATGAAATCCATACCGACCTCCACGAATGCCTGGGCCACGCTTCCGGCCAGTTGCTGCCGGGCGTGAGCACCACCGCCATGGGAGAGTATGCCTCGGCCCTGGAAGAAGCAAGGGCCGACCTTTTCGGCCTGTATTATACCGCCGACCCCAAGATGGTCGAACTGGGCATCATGCCGGACCCCGAAGCCTACAAGGCCGAGTATGCGAACTACATCCGCAACGGACTCATGGTCCAGTTCACCCGCGTGGAACTGGGACGTCCCAACACCGAGGCCCACATGCAGAACCGCAAACTCATTGCGCAGTGGTGCTATGAGAAAGGCGCCAAGGACAAGGTCATCGTGAAAAAGGAGAAAAACGGGAAAACCTACTTCATCGTGAAAGACTACGTAAAACTCCGCGCCCTGTTCGCCCAGCTTCTCGCCGAAATCCAGCGCATCAAGAGCGAAGGAGATTACGAAGCCGGAAAAGCCCTTATCGAAACCTATGCCGTTCACATCGACCCGGATCTGCACCAGGAAGTGAAAGAGCGTTACGAGGCGCTGAACCTGAAGCCCTACGGCGGATTCGTCAACCCGGAAATCCAGCCCGTCTATGACAGTGACGGCACCGTGACGGACTACGTGCCCGTTTACACGGACGACTATCTGGGCCAGATGCTGCTCTACGGCAAGAAATACGGCACGCTTTAGCAAGCAACCCATCTTTAGTACAGAATGTCCTTCCTTACAGATTACAGGAATTACCTCCGGATTGAACGTAGGATGTCACCCAATACGGTGGCATCCTATTGTCATGACGTCAAGGCTTTCCTGGATTTCTGTGAACTGGAGCCCCGGGCGGTTAGGCCGGCCGATATCGAATCGTACCTGGGACAGGTCACGGCCGAAGGCCTTTCCAAGCGCAGCACGGCGCGCCTTGTCAGCGCCCTCCGGAATTTCTTTTCCTGGTGCGTGGAAGAGGGAGAAATCAAGGACAATCCCTGCGACCGGGTAGATGCTCCCAAACTGGGCAAATACCTCCCCGCCGTCCTCAGCGTCGAGGAAGTTTCGGCCATCCTGGATTCGGTCGATCTCAATGCCCCCTACGGGAAACGCAACCGGGCCATCCTGGAAGTCCTGTACGGCTGCGGTCTCCGTGTCAGCGAAGCCGCAACGCTGCGCATCTCGCATGTCCATCTGGACGACGGCTTCGTGGATATCATCGGCAAGGGAAACAAACAGCGCCTGGTCCCCCTCGGGGAAGTGGCGGCCGATGCCATCCGGGCCTATCTCCCTGACCGGCCGCTTCCCGCCTCCGCGGCCTACGACGACTACCTTTTCCTGAACCGTTTCGGGAAACCCATCAGCCGCATCTCGCTGTTCAACCTGGTCAAGAGCCAGGCCATGGCCGCCGGCATCCAAAAGGAAATCTCACCCCATACCTTCCGCCACTCCTTTGCCACCCACTTGATTGAAAACGGGGCCGACCTGCGCATCGTACAGGAGATGCTGGGCCACGAAAGCATCCTTACCACAGAGATTTACACACACATCGACAGTTCCACCTGGCACCGGTCGGTGCTGGAGCACCACCCGCGCAAATAGCAAAAAACCGGTTCCAAAGTTGCCTCTGAAACCGGTTTCTTGACGTGTACTAAAACCTAAACCTACTATATAGATGCAGAAAAAAACAAAACGTTGCAGAATTTTTTAATTTTCTGCAACGTTTTTTCATTTTTTTTAGGAGTGCTTATTTTGCAGCATCCACGGAGACTTTACGGAAGTCCTTGAGATCCTTCATCAGGTTGAGGGCGGCCTTACGGGCGCGGGCACCGGCGGCCTTGTTACCTTTGACTACCTGGGCTTCTGCATTCTTGGCGAACTCTGCGAATTCAGCATTGATTTTTTCAACAAGCTCTTTCATGATGGTTTTGTTTTTTATTGGTTCGTTAAACGTTATTGCTCAAACTTTTGTGCAAGGTAAAGAATTTTTTCGAAAATCCAAAAGAAAACAACAGAAAAAAGCTAAAATTCAGGCACTTCACCAATGTTTCCGGACTTACTTTCTTCTTTTTCCGGACTTCCCTGTGCCTTTGGACGGCGTGTATTCAAGGAATTCATGGCACGGGCCACCCCGACGGTGGATACATCCTTGATGCCCTGAATGATACGGGAAGCCAATTCCGGAACAACGGCCTTCTCCTCGTCGGAAAGGTCACTGAGGACATAATCGACCTGCCGCCCGCGGGAGAAATCGTTGCCGATTCCGATCCGGATACGGGTCCACTGGTCGCTTTCGAGTTTGGCGGTGATATCCTCCAGACCGTTATGGCCGCCGGAAGAACCGCCGGGACGCATCCGAAGGGTTCCGAAGGGGAGGTTCAGGTCGTCCGAAATCACAATGAGGTTTTCCAGGGGAAGATGCAGTTTCTGCATCCAGTAGCGGACCGCATTGCCGCTGAGGTTCATATACGTGGAGGGCTTCAGCAGCACGAACCAGCGCCCTTTGAAGGAGACCTCCGCCACATCCCCGTAACGGTCGGTCCTGAAAAGGACATTGGATGCCTGAGCCCAGGCATCCAATACCATAAAACCCATGTTGTGCCGGGTAGAAGCGTACTCCGCCCCTATGTTTCCCAGCCCTACAACAAGATACTCCATTTCTACTGGTTAGCGGCCTTGGCAGCCTCCTGAGCCGCCTGCTGCATAGCGCGGGTGGTCTTCACGGAGCAGATGATGGTGTTCTTGTCGGAGACAATCTGGAGACCTTCGAACTTGAGGTCGCCGGCGACCATGCGCTTGTCCAGTTCCAGGGAAGTGACATCGATGTCCAGCTGGTCGGGAAGGTCCTTCATGAGGGCGCAGACCTTCAGGCTGCGGGCGCTCTGGGTGAACTTACCACCGGCCTGTACACCTACCGGGTGACCGGTGATGTTCAGCGGAACGGAAATGACGATGGGCTTGGTCTCATTGACGGCGAGGAAATCCACGTGCAGGCAGTTGTCCTCTACCGGATGCCACTGATACTCATGGGCGACGGCGGTATACACCTTGCCACCGAGATTCAGATCTACGATATAAGAAGCGGGCGTGTGGGTAAGACCCTTCAGCTCTTTCTCATTGACCGTGAAAAGGATGTTCTCCATGCCGAGTCCATACAGATTGCAGGGAACCAGGCCCTGGGCGCGGAAAGCCTTGAGGACGGCCTTGTTGCCCTTCTGGCGGATTTCGCCATTCAGCGTAAAATGCTTCATTGTAATGATAAATAAAAATGTGTTACTCAGTGCTCTTTTTCAAGCACCCCATTGCACCAAAAAACCTTTGCGGCTTTTTAAAGCGCGCAAAGGTACATAGAATTTTCGAATTTGCAAAGACTTAACTCAGAAACTCGTAGCAATGCCGATGAAGTCTTCGGCCTTGAGGGCGGCGCCGCCGATGAGGCCGCCGTCGATGTCCTTTTCGGCGAAGAGTTCCTTGGCATTGGAAGGCTTGCAGGAGCCGCCGTAGAGGATGGTCATGTCATCGGCTACCTGGGCACCGAATTTTTCGGCGATGACGCTCCGGATGCAGGCGTGGATTTCCTCGGCCTGGGCGGCAGTGGCCGTCTTGCCGGTACCGATGGCCCAGACGGGCTCGTAGGCGATGACCACGTTCTTCATATCCTCGGCGGTGAAGTTGTAGAGGACATTCTTGGTCTGGGCGGTGACTACGTCAAAGTGCTTGCCGGCCTCGCGCTCTTCCAGGTTTTCACCCACGCAGAGGATAACCTTCAGACCGGCCTCCAGGGCCAGTTTGGTTTTCACGACCAGTTTCTCGTCGGTCTCGCCATAGTACTGGCGGCGCTCAGAGTGGCCGAGAATGGTGTACTGGCAGCCGATGGAAGTGAGCATGCCTACGGCCACCTCGCCGGTGTAGGCGCCTTTCTCATGATCGGCGCAGTTCTGGGCGCTGAGTTGGACCTTGGAGCCCTTCAGGACGTCGGCCACGCAGGCCAGATGTGTGAACGGAGGAGCCACGACGAGTTCGACATTGGCGGGGATATCCTTCGCTTTTTCTACGACTGCTTTTGCAAGTTCTACACCTTCGGGAACAGTGGTGTTCATTTTCCAGTTCCCTGCTACGATAAATTTTCTCATTCTATAAATATTATTTAACAGACATTACGGCAGAAGCGATGGAGTTGAGTTTTACATCCACGGAATCTGCACGGGAAGCCAGGATGCACGGAACCTTGGTACCGACCAGGAAACCGGCCTGACGGACGCCCTTGGCCAGTTTGGAGTTGGTTTTCCAGAACACGTTGGCACTCTCGATATTGGGGAAGAGCAGGCAGTCGGCATCACCGGCCACGGGGCTCTTGAGTTTCTTGATCTGTACGGATTCCTCATCGATGGCGACATCCAGGGCCAGCGGACCGTCGCCGATGGCTTTGATCTGGCCGCGGTCGCACATCTTGGCCAGCATGGCACCCTCGATGCAGGCAGGCATGCTGTCCAGCATCTGCTCGGAAGCGGCGATGAAGGCGATCTTGGGCGTCACGATGCCGAAACTGCGGGCCACGCCCGTCACAAAGCCGGCCATCTTCACCTTCTGACGGAAGTCCGGGGCAGGAATCACGGCCATGTCGGTGATGAAGATCAGTTTGTGGTAATTGGGATTCTCGATTACGCCCACGTGGCTGAGCAGCCCCTTCGGAGGCAGCAGGCCCACTTCCTTGTTCAGGATGGCGCGGAGGAACTTGTCCGTGGAGCAGAGGCCCTTCATGAGGACGTCTCCCTCTCCGTCATGGACCATGCGGACGGCCTCGGCCACAGCCTTCAGTTCGTCCTTGATATCGACGATGGTGAATTTTTCGATATCGATGTTGCCGGCCTTGCACACCTCTGCAATCAAATCGGCATCTCCCACCAGGGTCACTTTTACAAAGCCCATGTCGCTGGCCAGGGAGGCCGCTTCGATGGTGTGGGAATCTACGCCCCAGGCGGCGATCATTCTCTTGCAAATGCCGTTGGATTTCAGTTCGGCAAACAGTTCGTTAAAATTGCTGATCATAACTTTATTCTTGATTTTCTAATACTAAATGCATGGTATCGCGGGCGATCACCAGTTCCTCGTTGGTGCAGATGAGGGCGGCCTTCACCTTGGAATCCGCCGTGGTGATGATGGCGTTCTGCTCGAAAGCGACATTGGCTTCGTAGTCCACCTTGAGGCCCAGGTAGGAGAAGTTCTCCAGTACACGGCGGCGCAGGCGGCTGTTGTGCTCTCCGATGCCGCCGGTGAAGACGATAAGGTCCACTCCGTTCATGGCCGCCACATAGGAGCCGATGTTCTTGATGATGTCATAGGTGAACTTCTTGAACACGAGTTTGGCCTTGGGGTCTCCGTCGCTTGCCAACTGGTCCAGTTCGCGGGCGTCGGACGTTTTGGTGGAAATGCCCAGGAAGCCGGATTTGCGGTTGAGGATGACGGACATCTCATCCGGGGTGACGCCCAGTTTGTTCTCCAGGTAAATGACGGCATTGGCGTCGATATTGCCGACGCGGGTGCCCATGATCATGCCTTCCAGCGGGCTGAAGCCCATGGACGTGTCCACGCACTTGCCGTTCTGGATGGCGCAGATGGAACTGCCGGCCCCCAGGTGGCAGGTGATGATCTTGGAATTGGCTATGTCCAGACCGGCCAGTTTGGCACCGACACCGGCAACGAACTGGTGGGAGGTCCCGTGGGCACCGTAACGGCGTACGCGGTATTTCTCATAATATTCGTACGGAAGGCCGTACATATAGGCATAGGCCGGCATGGTCTGATGGAAGGCGGTGTCGAAGGTTACTACCTGCGGAACGGAAGGAAGCACCTCCTGCATGGCATGGATGCCCAGCAGGTGGGCCGGGTTGTGGAGCGGGGCGAAGTCGGCGCAGAAGGCGATCTTTTCCAGGACATCGTCGTTCACGAGGACGGAGCCGGCAAAGAAATCGCCGCCCTGCACGATGCGGTGACCGACGGCCTCGATATCCTCCAGGGACTTCAGGACACCGGTTTCCTTGTCCGTGAGGGCTTCCAGGATGAGTTGCATGCCCACTTTGTGGTCGGCGATGGGGACATCCTTCACAATCTTTTCCTTTCCGGAAGGACTATACTGGAGAATACCGGCAGGGAGGCCGATTTTTTCTGCGATACCTTTGGCGATGATATCGTACACGTCGTCGCTCTTCATGTCCAGAAGTTGGTACTTGATGGACGAGCTGCCGCAGTTAATAACGAGAATAATCATGGTTTATTGTGGTTGTGAAAATATATTTCGCTATAATTCGTGCAAAGATACGAAATTATTGCTAATTTCGCACGTATGGTCGAGGCGAAAAGCATAGAAACGCTGTCCGTCACTTTTACGGCAGGCGTCATCGCAGGAACAGGACTCTCCGGAGCCGGTCCCGCCCTCCCCTGCCTGCTGCTCATCCTGCTCATCCTTCCCTTCGTTTTTTACCGGCGCCTGGTGCACATGCCGCCGGCCGGCAGCGCCGCCGTCCTGGCGGCGGCTTTCCTGATGCTGGGCATCTTCTGCGCCTGGAATGCCGCCCAGCCCGGCATTTCCATCCACTCGATTCCCGAGAGCGTGGCCGCCCGGGCCGTGGAAAAACTCCGGAGCCTCATCAGTTCCATCCCTTTCCGGGCCGACGGGACCGCCCCCCTGCTGAGGGCCCTGCTCACCGGAGACCGGAGCGGCCTTTCGCGGGAAACCACGGCCGTTTTCCGCGAGAGCGGGGCCTCGCATATCCTGGCCCTGTCGGGGCTTCATATCGGCATTATCTATCTGATTTTCGACAAGTTGTCGCAACTCATCGGCCATACGGGAACCGCCCGGGGCCTTCGGTATGCGGCCATCCTGACCGGGGCCGGCTTTTTCACCCTCATGACCGGAGCCGGCCCGTCCATCGTCCGGGCCTTCCTGTTCATCGCCATCGGTGAAACGCTCCGGCTCACGGGGCGGCCGCGAAACTCCGTCAGGGTGCTCGCCCTGGCCCTGCTGATACAACTGGTCCTGGACCCGGCGGCCATCCGCAGCCTGGGCTTCCAACTGTCCTACCTGGCCATGGCCGGCATCTTTCTCCTCTTCCCCATCCTGGAAAAATGGTATCCCGAAGGCAGTTCCCGAAACCCCGTCCGGCGCATCTGGGACATGGCCGCCCTCAGCATCTCCTGCCAGGTTTTCACCGCTCCCCTGGCCTGGTTGCGCTTCCATACCTTCCCCGTTTACTTCCTCATTACCAATCTTCTGGCCATTCCGCTCACGACCCTGCTGATGGGAGCGTCCGTGGCAAGCATCGGCCTGTCGGCTTTCGGAGCCTGTCCGGAGTTCCTGATAACGACAACAGACGGCCTGTGCCGCCTGCTGCTGTTTGTGCTGGAGGTCATTGCCTCAATGTAAAACCGGGACTGGCCCATTCCTTCATCTCCCCTGTCGCATCCTCGTAAATCAAATAGCCTTCCAGGCCGGGACTGTCCAGCAGAAGGGCCTTGGCCGGTTCCAGTCCCAGCACCATGCACCAGGTGGCCAGCGCATCCGCCTCCGCCGCACTGCCGGCCGAAACGACGGTGGCGCTCAGCAGGTTGTGAGAAACCGGGAAACCGGTCTTGGGATGGATGGTATGGGCATATTTACGCCCGTCTTTCAGATAGAATTTCCGATAATTTCCGGACGTCACGACGCCGCAGGCCCTGCCTCCGGAAGTCCACACGCCGTCCAGTTCATCGGACGCCTCCTCCGGCTGGTCCACAGGGCGGTCGATGCCCACGGCCCATTCTTTCCCGGAAGGATTGACCCCGTCGCACCAGATTTCGCCGATATCCACCAGCATGTCCTTGACGCCGATCCCGTACAGGTAGCGGGCGATGACGTCGCAACTGTACCCCTGGGCGATGGCATTGTAATTGAGTTGCGGAAAACCGAGGGCTGCAGGGGTCACATAGCCGCCCTCTACAGGCAATTCGGCCGGAAGGCGGCCCATGCCGCACTTTTCCAGCAAGGCCGAAACTTCCTCCTCGGACGGGAAACGGCTGTTTTTGAAGCCGAAACCCCAAGCGTCGTAAAGCGGGCCGGCCGCGCAGTCCACGAGGCCTTCCGAACGCTCCCAATACTGTCGCGAGAGCCGGTACATTTCCAGGAACAAAGGGGTGGCGGGAACTTTCTCCCCGGCGTTGAAGCGGGCCACGAGCGATTTTTTGTTATACCCGGAAAGGGTTGTATCAATCTGCAGGAGCAGGGCGTCGATGCTGTCCCGGACCGTCTCCACCGGGACGTTCACGCCCTTGAGATTCAGTTTGACCGAGTAGGTTCCGCCTTGTGCGTAGCCGGTAATCTGGACATAGTGGTCTCCCTGCCGGACGCAGCCCGGCATCAGACAAAGAAGACACAGCAGGAAGAGTTTTTTCATCTTGGCAAGAAATTTGCGTAAAAATACGAAAAAAATAGCGATATTTGTAGGTTGAGAAGATTGTATATGAAAAAAATAAGCATACTGTTCCTGTTTTTTGTCGCCGTCCTTGCTGTTTTTTCGTGCAAAAAAAAGGAGGAGGAGACCACCCTCCCGTCCCTGAGCGCTTTCAGCATCAACACCGCCACCCCGTTCGTCAGGGAAGGCACCGTCCAGACGTTCAGCCTGGACGTTTCACGCATGGTCGCCTCTGACGGCGAAGACATCCGTGGCAAGCTGGGGGTTGCCTGGCATGTCACCGGCGCAAAGAGAGACACCCTCACCCGGGATGTCATGTCCAGCAATCCTTCCTACACCGTCAAGTCCGATGTCGTGGGCAACTACACGGTCACCTGCTACATTTTCTCCATGGACGACGAATACTACAGCACCTCCACCGCCACCTCCTTCTCCGTCATCGAGCCGGAGACCGCGCTGACCGGTCAGGAATCCGAGCAAATCATCCTCGTGGGAGACAAAGCCTACAGCGTCTTCAATGCCGGCGGTCTCACCTGGATGGGGCAGAATCTCTACGGAACGTCGTCCGGCGTGGATTATGAAGGCTGTGAAGTGGTATCGGATGTCTTCGGCCGGTATTACACCTGGGAAGAAGCCGTAAAAGCCTGCCCGGAAGGATGGCGACTGCCCACCGCCCTGGAGTTTGATTCCATTCTCGGAACGGTTTCCGGAGACCTGATGGTCAATGCCCAGTTCCTGAACAAGGACATGTGGTCCTATTGGCCCGAAGTGAAAATCACCAACGCCCGCAAGTTCAACGCCATCCCCGTCGGCTATATGGACATGTCCCAGGATGCCCCCATGTTCGGTTATCTGAAATATGCCTGCTGGTGGACGGCCGACCAGATGGAAGACGATGACGAGGAATGGGGCGTGTTCCGCTACATCTATGAGGACGAGCCCACCATCATGAAGGGCAAAGGAAGCAAAACCTCCCTTGCCCTCACGGTCCGCTGCGTCAAGGAGTCAGGCGACTAACGCAAATCGGTTATAACAACGTCCGTTGAGAGCGATTTCCCGTCCATCGAGAAATCGCTTTTTCCTTGCGGCTGGCCATAGACAATGTCCTTGAGCCGGAAACGGGCGCGGGTTTCCTCATCCAAAGTGAGGGTCACATCCAGGAAATCCTCTCCGGAAGCGCTGACCTGAATCTGGTCCCGGTAGTTCTTGTAGGAAGCGATGAAAAGGGCCGGATTGGTGAAAAGGTCTTCCTTTTCCACTTTTTCGATCACCATTTCCCCGGCCGATTCGTCCAGGGTCCAGCGGGTGGTCCCGTCGCTGACGACAGTCAGGCCCAAGCCTTCCATCCGATAGGCATTCCCCTCCACGCAGACTTCCCCGTCGGTGACGGGCGCAAAATCGCCGCCGTTCCGGGACAGGGAATAGGTATAGTGAAAACGGACCCGGTGTCCTTCCACCTTGTCCAGCAAAGGGATGTTCCCCTGCGCGCCGACGCAGAGGCAGCTCAGCAGAAATGCGGCGATACTTAAGAATCCTTTCATTCCGGGTTCATGAAATGCTGCAGGACCCCGTCCAGTTCTGCCAGGTCCTTCACGAGGACTTCCCTGGGCTTGGAGCCGTTTTGCGGGCCCACAATGCCGGCAGCTTCCAACTGGTCCATCACTCTTCCTGCTTTTGCATAACCCATGCCAAGTTTGCGCTGAAGGTCGGAAGTAGAGCCTCTTTGGTTCAGCACGACCGTCCGGGCGGCTTCTTCGAATCGCTCGTCCAACTTGTTCATGTCCACCATGCCGCCACCGCTTTCCTCGCCTTCGGCAGCCGGCGGTTCCGGAAGGTAATAAGGCGTATTGTAACTCTTCTGATAACCGATCTGGTCCCCTACCGCCTTGGTCAGGGCCACAATTTCATCGTTGCCGATAAAGGCGCACTGGACCCGTTCCATCTCCACGCCGGTATAAAGGAGCATGTCTCCCCGGCCGATCAGTTTGTCGGCCCCGGGCTGGTCCAGAATGGTGGAGGAATCGATGCGGGATGTGACGCGGAACGCGATGCGCATGGGGAAATTGGCCTTGATCAGGCCCGTAATCACATCCACGGTGGGGCGCTGGGTGGCCAGGATGCAGTGCAGGCCGGCGGCACGTCCCTTCTGAGCCAGTCGGATGACGGAAGTGGTGATGCTGCGGGCAAGGGCCTTGGACTCGGGGCCGGATCCTACGGACATGGTAAGGTCGGCGTATTCGTCGATGATGACCACGATGTACGGGAGGAAGTGGTGTCCCTCGTCGGCCCGCAGGTGATGCTCCTTCCACTTGGAATTGTACAACTTGATGTTGTTGACATAGGCCTTGGACAGGAGTTCGTAACGGGCGTCCATCTCCACGCAGAGCGAATTGAGGATGGCGGCGGCGTCCTTGGCGTTCTTGACGATGGCCTTCTCGGCCTCTTCCTGCTCGCTGACGGCGTTGGGCAGGACGGCCAGGTAGTGGTGCAGGAGGTTGGCATAGGAGGAGAATTCCACCATCTTCGGGTCCACAAAGACAAATTTGAGTTCGGAAGGATGCTTGGAATACAGCAGCGATGCCACAATCACATTGAGGCCGACGGACTTACCCTGCTTGGTAGCACCGGCCACCAGAAGGTGCGGCGCATCGGCCAGGTCGAAGACCTTCACCTGCTGGGAAATGGTATAGCCGATGGCGACGGGCAGTTCGGCCTTGCTGTCACGGAAGGCCGTATCGTTGAGCAGTGCCTTCAGGGGCACCATCGACGCCTTGTCGTTGGCCACCTCGATTCCCACGGAGTCCGACAGCGTGGTGATACGCACTCCCTTCGCATTGAGGGAAATGCCGATATCTTCCTGCAACTGCTTGATGGCCGATATCTTCACGCCGGGAGCCGGATACACTTTGTACAGCGTCACCGTGGGCCCGACGATGGCCGTGACGTCGCGGACCTGAATCTTGTAACTGGCCAGGGTCGCACGGATCTTGTTGTTGTTGCGGCTGAGTTCATCCTGCGACACCTCGTGGCGTGCATTGGCATAATCCCCCAGGATGTCCAGGGAAGGGGTTTTGTACTTGGGCAGCCCGTCGGGCGGATCCAGCCGGTTGTCAATGGGCTTCAGGGGTTCTTTCACTTCCTGCTCCAGGGTGTCGTCCGTAATCACATTGATGCCGGGCTCTTCCTCTTCTTTTTCGGTTTCACTTACGGTACTCTCCCCGTCAGAATCTTCTTTTTCAGGCTTTTCATGCTTGGGACGCGGCTTTTTGGGAGCCGGCTCGACAAGCGGTTCCACTTCGGCCGGAAGGGTGTCGGTCACTTCGACCGGGAGTTCATCGGCCGGGTCCGGTCCTTCGGGGATTTCCGGCTTTTTGGCCATCAGGAAAGCGGCGAAACGGGCGCTCATGCAGTACAGCCAGCAGCCCAGCAGCACGAGCAGCAGGACTCCGGTCACGATTTCTCCCACTTTCCCGACCAAGAAACCCACGACGGCGGCACCGCAGCGGCCCCCGAGTCCCCCGCCGAAGGCAAACTCCCAGGCCGGGTTCAGCAGACTCACGAAAGCCAGGATCCAGGAAAGCAGAAAAGTGAGGGTCAACAGCCCGTAGAACCATTTTTTTAGACGGATCGGACTCTCTTTCCAGAGCAGTTTTACACTCCAGGCCAAAAGGAATACAATGATACAGACCGACGCCAGTCCGAAACTGTCCGTCACCAGGAAATGCCCCAGGGACAGGCCCGAAGTGGCAGCCGCGTTTTCAACGGCGGCATCGGCCGCACCGAGCGCACTCTGGTCCTGCCTCCAGGTGAACAGATAGGAGGCCACCGAAATGATGACGGTGAGGGTAATGAGAAATACGACACAGATACCCGCATAGCGGATACCTGTCTGTTTGCGCTCCGAAAGGGAATTCCAATACTTGGTGAGGGACGTCATTTCTTCTTGCCATTTTTACCCCGGAAATTCCGGTTGAACTTGCCTCCCTTGTTACCGGAGAAGCCCAGGTTGAGCCCCGGCCGGGAGAAGGAAGCCTCGGCCGATATCTTGGTCAGTTCGATTCCTTCGGGGACCTTGACACGACCGCCGGACAGCCGCTCGATATCCTGGAAGATGGTGGCATCGGCCACCGTGTCCTTGTTCCAGATAAGGTACTGCTGCCGCATGTAGATGGCCAGGGAACGGATCATCGCCGTCTTGGTCTCCCCTTCCGGCTCCGAAGCGATCAGTTCCAGGATGCTCTCGATGTTCCGGCCATAATGGCGGGCCCGGATGGGCTTGGTATTGAGCGGAATCGGGTCCGGACGGCTGTTGATCACCTCCGGCTCGGGCTTGGGGAAAGGGGCGTCCACATCCAGGTCGTACCCGGCGATGATGAAGAGGTGATCCCAGAGTTTCTGGGAATAGTTCTCCTGCTGGTGGACCAGCGGGTTGAGGGTTTCCATCGCCCTGACGACGGCATAGGCCTGTTCCGTCCGCTTTTCACGGTCCGGAATTTCCTTCAACTGCTCCACCATCTTGAGCACGTTTCTGCCGTACTCGGGCATCTGCAGCCTTTCCACTTCTGTATTATAGTAGAGTTTAATCGTGTTCTCACTTGCTTCCATGACGCACAGTATCTAATTAACCGGTTACAAAGATAGTGAAATTATCGTCTAAATACCAAAGGTACCCTTCAACTTTTCCATATCCCATGCGCCGGAAAAGGTCTGCGTAGCGTTGGACCTGTTTTTTATAATTCGGGCGCTGCTCGCCGAACTTGTAATCCACCACCGTCACATGTCCGTCGGGATGCAGGACCACGCGGTCGGGCCGATACTCCCGGCCGTCGGGGGCCAGAATCGGCACTTCCCGCAAAACACGGATGCCGGGCGCGAACCATCCCAGGGATTCCACCGAAGCGATTTTCCCGGACAGCAGGGCCAGTGTCTCTTCCCGGAGGGAGGCCGGCAGTTCACCGCCGTTCACCGCCGCGTCCACGGCCGCGGGAAGGTCGGAGGAAGTCTCTGTGCGGGAAAGGATGCCGTGCAGGACATTTCCCCGGATGCGCCGGCTGGCCTGCAGGCCGAAAGAGCCGTCCTCCCCGAAATAATCCGCCGCTTCCGGACTGAACTTGAGGCGGTTGCCGCTGTCGGCCGGATAGGACTCATACGTAGTGAAAAGGATTTTTTCCTTCCCTTCCTCCCGGGGAATCCGGTCAAAGGGATAAGGCTGCCCGCCGGTATAGTGATCGGTCTTCACAAAACCGTAAAGGAGTTGGGACATGTTTTTGTACTCCTTGATGCCGGAGCGGGGAGGCGGTGCGGCAATCACCTTGAGCCCGTATTTGGCTCGGGTGAAGGCCACATACAGGACATTGATATTGTCGATGGCTTCCATTTTCCGTTCCCGGAAATAATCGGCCGAAAAGAGGGATTCGGCGGCCGAAGAGTCCAGGGAAACGTGGAAAACGCCCTGGGCTTCCTTTTCCAGCCGCGTGCCCTCCACGGCGGGCTTGCACCAGTACGGGGAAGCTTTGTACAGCGTCACTCCTTCGGTGAACGGAACGATGACAAAGGGGAACTCCAGCCCCTTGGACTTGTGGATGGTCATCACGCGAACGCTGTCCCCGGTGCGGGGCGAGGCAATCTTGGGCTCCGCATCCTTCCAACTGCGCAAAAAGGCCGACAGGTTGTTGCCTCCCGTAGAAACCCAGTCCTGAAGATAATCCATAAACGACTGGATATATGGGATTTCCGCATCAAAAGTCTCCGGATCCGATTCGCGGAGATCCCGCAGGAAACCCTCGGCCAGATCGATGAGCGAATGGTAATGGCCGGGGATTTTCACATGCAGGGACGCAGCCAGGAAAGAGGCGGCGGAAGAGGCGGCATCCTCCCCCGGCGGCACATCCGACAGGGACAGTTGGGAAACCAGCCGCCGGACCGTGACCGAACTCTTGATGAAGAGGGAATCGTCCGATACCACCGGAATGTTCTCCGCCACAAGGGCCGATGCGATGGCCGAACCGTCCCGGTTGCTGCGCACCAGGATGGCGACGTCTTCCCATTTTCCTCCCCGCTCACGGATGTCCCGGAGGGTTTCCAGGACAGCCTGCATCTGGTCTTCCGTAAACAGCACTTCCACGCTTCCGGGCTCCGGGTCCGGGAAACAGACTTTCTGCTCCACGTCCCGGTACAGGTCCGAGATGCTGCCCGCCGCGGCAGGGTCCTCCCCGCCCTGACGGTCCAGCTCCTGCGCCGCGAAAGCAAAGAAAGCATTGTTGAAGGTCACGATTTCCCGGCACGTGCGGTAGTTGCCGTCCAGGACGGAGCGCTGCACCTGGCGGAATTCCTGTTCCAGACGGCTTCCCAGAAGGTTCCAGTCGCTGCCCCGCCAGCGGTAAATGCTCTGTTTCACGTCACCCACCACCAGCGAATCGTTTCCGGTGCTTTCGCTCCCCGTCAGGAGCGGCCGGAAGTTTTCCCACTGGATATCGGCCGTGTCCTGGAACTCGTCCAGCAGGAAGTCTTCGTAGCGGACGCCCAGTTTCTCATAAATAAAAGGTGTATCCGTGCCGTCGATGATGCTGTGCAGGATGGTATTGCTGTCGTCGATGGAAATGACATTCTTTTCCTTCTGAATCTGCGTGAAAGCCTCCCGCAGTTCTTCCGCCACACCCAGGCCGTAAATCTGTCCCAGGATGGTCTTTGCCGTGTTGTATTCTTTGTAAGGCGTGCCGAAAAGGGCCAGGAAGGCCTGTACGGGGGCATCCAGTACGCCCTCCAGCCTCTGCCGCAGGCTGTCCTTGGACTTGGCGAACCACTGGGCGGGATCCGGAGCCTTCCGCAGGAAAGCGTCCGTGGGCCTGGTAACGGGCGACTTGCCGTCCCGGTAGCGGTACAGCGGCTTGAAAAGGCCGTGACTGCTCTCCGCAGGGTCGATTCCCTCCGCCTCGAAGACGGCAAGGCAGGCCCCGGCCGCCGCCCTCACCTGTTCCTCGTAATTTTTGATGATTTCCCGGCAAACCTTCTGCAGGCGCTCCAGATTTTCCCTCGGGAAGCGGGCCTGCCCGGCCGGAAGAGTCTGCAGGCTGGCGGCCACCTCCTGAAGCCGCTTGTCCAGAGAGAAGGTACCGCTTTGCCTCAAATCTTCCTTCACGCTGCCGGTAAGCCAGCCGAGAAGGTTTCCGTCCTTTTCCGAAAGGGTGTCCAGTACCCGGTCAACGCTTTCATTCACCAGCGCCGCCCTGTCCAGTTGCACCTGATAGGAGGAAAACTGGCCGATTTCCCGAGAAAAAGCCCGGAGGGTCTGCTGGAAAAAACGGTCAATGGTGGACACGGCAAAGGCCGAATAGTCGTGAAGGATGCCGGTAAGTTGCTGCCGGGCCTTTTGCCGGAGACGCTCCGCATCCCCGAAAAGGACCGGGACGAAATCCTTGAAATAAGGAGAGGTCTCCGGCTCGCGGGCCAGCGTGTACAATTCTTTGAGAATCCGGCGTTTCATCTCGTCCGTCGCCTTATTTGTAAAGGTAACGGCGAGCACATGCCGATAGGCATCAGGCTTTTCTCCCATGAGAATCAGCCGGATGTATTCCCTTGCCAGGTTATATGTTTTGCCGGAGCCTGCCGACGCTTTCAAAATCTTCAGCACAAACAAAAATAGACATATTTTCCCAAAAAAAACAAAAAAGTGTAGGATGATTATAAAATATTTATTAAATTTGAAGGTAAAATTGAACTATTATTCCAACTAACCTTTTTTATAACTACAACTTTATGTTAAAACGATTCATTTTGGTAGCGCTTGCATGTCTTATCGGCGTGCAGGTGTTCGCGCAGACGACGGTGACCGGTAAGGTCGTCGACGCCAAAGGCGAACCAGTGGTCGGTGCCGGAGTCCAGATCAAGGACTCTTCCATCGGCGTAGCAACTGACTTGGACGGTCTGTTCAGCCTCCGTGCAGCAGACAATGCCGTCCTGGTCATCTCCTCCATCGGCTACAAGACTGTGGAAGTCGCAGTCCGTGGTCAGAAGACGATTAACGTTGTTCTGGAGGAGGACACCCTCTTCCTGGACGATGTGGTTGTCGTCGGTTACGGTACCGCCCGCAAGCGTGACGTTTCCGGCGCCATCGCCAGCGTCAACTATGGCAACGACTCCAACGTCGCCTCCCTCCCCAACCCTAACGCCCTGTCTGCCCTGTCCTCCAAGGTGGCCGGTCTGAGCTATGCTCCTACCACCAGCGCCGCCGGCGACAACACCCAGACCATGACCATCCGCGGTAAGAACTCCATCCCTACCGGCGGTTCCATGTCTGCTTCGGCCCAGAGCGTCAACCAGCCGCTGCTGGTCATCGACGGTGTGCTTTCCTACGGCTCCATCAACTCCATCAACACGGCCGATATCGAGAGCATCGACGTCCTGAAGGACGCCTCCGCCGCCGCCATCTACGGTTCCCGTGCCGCTAACGGTGTTATCATCATCACCACCAAGCGCGGTACCGGCAGCACCCCGGTCGTGAACTTCAACGGCCAGGTGAGCATCTCCGACTGGAGCCGTATGCCCAAGATGGTCAGTGACAAAGAGACCTTCCTGAAGAATCGTTTCTACAGCAAGCAGGGCGCTGAAAACGTCGACTATCTTGACAAGAAATGGTCCGACTTCTCCAGCCTGGACGCTGCCGCCAACTACACCGGCATGTTGTCTCCCCGCGAACTGGAAGCCTGGAACGACGGCAAGTGGGTGAACTGGCTGGACGAGATTTCCCGCAAGGGTGTCGGCCAGAAGTATGACCTCTCCGTCAGCGGCGGTTCCGAGCGCGTGAGCTACTACGCTTCCACCGACTACACCCGCCAGCAGGGCATCCGCAAGGGTGACGACTACGAAAAACTCGGCGCCATGCTGAAGTTGGACTTCAAGGTCACCGACTGGCTGTCCCTCGGCGCCAAGGCCAATATCCTGGCTTCCAACAGCTGGGGCCAGAGCGCCAACATCCGCTATGCCATGTGGTACACCCCGCTGTCCTATGTGTATGCCCGCCAGAAAGGCTTCGAGAACTGGTACAACAGCGTACCGGACAACAACACCGCCAGCCCTTTCATCGGCTCCGGTAAGAACGACTCCTACGCCTACACGGACCGTCAGAGCAAGAGTATCAACCTGAACGCCGTCGCCTACGCCCAGATTGACTTCCCCTTCATCCCGGGCCTGAGTTACAAGATCACCCTGCAGGCACAGCGCAACGCCGGCTACAGCGACGTTTACAACAAGCCTGAGATGTCGGTCAACACGGAAGACGAGACCCAGATGCAGAACCCGATGCAGTTCATCGGCAATGTAACCGGTACCATCTCCTCCTCCAACTACGTGGCCTGGAACATCGACCAGATTCTCACCTGGAACCGCGACTTCGGCCGCCATCACGTAGATGCCACCGTGGGTTACACCCGTGAGGCTACCAACAGCAACTCCCTGGGAACCAACTTCACCGGTTATCCGACTCCCACCACCCTGGGCGTATATAATATAGAGGCCGCCAACTCCGTCACGGAGACCTACCGCAACCGCGTGGAAACGCAGGCCGTCGGTTACCTGGCCCGCGTCAACTACAACTTCGCCAACAGGTACTACATCACCGGCAACTTCCGCCGTGACGGTTTCTCCGCCTTCGCTCCCGGTCACAAGTGGGGTAACTTCTACGGTGCCAGCGCCGCCTGGGTACTGAGCAACGAGCAGTTCATCAAGAACCTCAACTTCTTCGACTTCCTGAAACTGCGTCTGTCCTGGGGTCAGAACGGTTCCCGCAACATCAGCGCAGGTGCCACCCAGGCCACCATCAGCAAGGCCACGTCCAACAACGGTGCCATCACCATGACCTGGCTGGGCGACGTGAGCACTCTGGGTATGACCCTCACGAACCTGCCCAACCGCGCCCTTACCTGGGCCACCGTTGAAAAGTTGAACCTGGGTATCGACTTCTCCTTCCTGCAGAACCGCATCAACGGTAGCATCGACCTCTACACCGGCCGCACCACCAACATGCTGGTCGCCCGTTCCGCCCCGTACCTCTCCGGTTTCAACGACGTGAACGACAACGTAGGTCTGGTCACCAACAAGGGTGTTGAAATCACCCTCAACACCGTCAACTTCAACGGCAACGGTGACGACACCTTCCGTTGGGAAAGCAACTTCGTGTTCGACACCAACGAGAACAAACTCGTCTCCCTCTTCGGCCCGGACTACAACGGTAAAGAGGCCGACGACGTCGCCAACGCCGTATCTTACGGCCGTGAGTCCTACTACGCCCTGATGGTGGGTCGCCCGCTGGGTGCCGCCTACGACCTCAAACTCCTGGGTATCTTCCAGGACGAGAACGAGATCAACGCTTACACCTGGACCAACCCCGAGACCGGTGAAGTCAAGAAGATCCAGGACGGTGCCAAGCCCGGTGACCTCAAGTTCGAAGATTACAACAACGATGGTGTGATCACCGCCGACGACCGCCAGTACATCGGTTCCCCGGATCCGCTGTTCACCCTGAACTTCGGCAACACCCTCCGCTGGAAGAACTTCAGCCTGTTCTTCAACTTCCGTTGGGCACAGGGCGACAAGACCCACTTCATCGGACTGGACCCGTACGCCTTCAACCCGAACATGGGCAGCGGTGCCCAGCTGCAGCGCGTAAAGCCCTGGACCAAGGACAATCCTTCCCAGACCTTCGCCCGTTACGGCTATACCAACACGCTTGAGTATCAGTACTGGAACAGCCGTACTTACCTGAAACTAAAGGATCTGGTGTTCTCCTACACCATCCCTTCCAAGGTTCTCAAGAACACCGGCATCAGCAACATCCGCTGCTACTTCGCCGCTACCGACCTCTTCACCATCTCCAACTGGTCCGGTATCGATCCTGAAACCGGTGGTACCATCGCCGCCGGCGCCTCCTCCAGCCGCTTCGGCAGCAACGGCGCCTACAAGACGTACACCTTCGGTGTCAATCTCACCTTCTCTGCTCCCAAGAGGAAATAATTAAAAACGAGATGATTATGAAAAAGTATATAGTTATTCTTCTCGCAGCTGTCCTGGCCGTTTCCTGTAACGACAACCTCTTCCTGGAAGAGCGCACATACGAGGACGATACCAACAGCTTCTTCAAGAGCCAGCAATCCATTGAGATTGCCCTTGCCTCTGCCTATTCCGAGGTCCAGTACATGGTGTTCGGCAACCAGCGTGGCGGATCCGAGCACAACTGGATGCTCTTCGGCCTGGGTCTGGACACTGTCTCCCCCACCGGTGGCAACACCCATTTCTCCAACTGGTCCACCCTTACCGAGGAGAGTGGTTATGCCCGTCACTACGGTGAATACATGTACAAGCTTTCCAACCGTGCCAACATTGTGGTGGACATGATTGACGAGCACCCTGAAATCGAATACACCAGCGAAACCGTGAAGAACAACCTCCGTGCAGAGGCCGTGTTCCTCCGCGCCTGGGCCTTCCGTGTCATTACCGGCATGTTCGGCCAGGTGGTATATTCCGAGCACATGACCCAGGAAGCCCGTTACGACTATACCATGAACACCCGCGAGGAAGCCTGGCAAAAACTGGCTGCCGACTTTGAATATGCCGAGCAGAACCTTCCCACCACTCCTCGTCTGATGGGTACCGTCACCAAGGCTGCCGCCGCCCACTACCTCGCCGAGGTTTACCTCTGCCTGGGTGAATTCCAGAAGGCCGAGCAGGCTGCCTCCCGCGTCATCGACAAGACCGACGGCAACTACCAAATCATGACCACCCGCTTCGGTAACCGTGCCGACCAGGCCGTGGACCGTTACGGCAACTCCCTCGCTGCCCCTCAGGGCGCCTACTGGGACCTCTTCCGTTCCTCCGGCATGACCAAGGTCGGTGACTTCGCCGCTGACTCCAACCCCAACGATCCCGGCAACCACGAAGCCATCTGGGTAGCCCAGATCGACTACACCGTCGGTCAGGACAACTGGCCCCTGGGCGGTTCCGGTGACTCCTGGTGGCGTATGCACAAGCCCGTGCTCGAGTCCACCTTCGCCCCCTGGGTTCCCATGGGCGGCAAGAACGGCACCCGTACCGGCAGCGATGGCGTGAAATACTACACTTTCACCGCCGATGCCGTCTGCTTCCCTGAAGGCGTAGAGCCCGCCGGTGCAGGTACTCCTGCCGCCGACATCCCCGAAGCCCAGGGCCGCAAACTCGCTTACAACCTCTCCACCAGAATCGACTCCCTGGCCTGCCGTGCACAGGGTAACGGTGCCGCCACCTCCCTGGGCCTCATTCCCTCTGAGTTTGTGGTGCGTCCCGCCGGTGACATCCTGGGTTCCTACTGGGATGACCCGAACGACTTCCGTGGCAGCGAGGTCATGATTCAGCGCGACTACTACACGCCTTCCGGCAAGAAGTGGTCCGAGGTGAAGAAACAGGTTAAGGCCCGTGTGGACGCCGGCTTGTACAACATCACCGCCGCTGATACCACCAACATCACCCCTCGTTTCTGGAAGTTCTCCGACGACCGTCACATCTTCGATGCCAGCAACGCCTACTATGACACTGACTGGTACATGATCCGTATCGCCGAGACTTACCTCCTCCGTGCCGAAGCCCGTCTGGCCCAGGGCAACAAGGCCGGTGCCGCCCAGGACATCAATGTCCTCCGCAGCCGCGCCGGTGCAAAGCCCTGCACGGCAGACCAGGTGAACATCGACTACATCCTGGATGAGCGCGTACGCGAACTCTTCGGTGAAGAGCAGCGCTGGGTGACCCTGAGCCGTCTGAGCTGCAACCCGCACGCCTCCTACATCTCCGATTGCTATCCTACCCAGAACACCACCACTTCCAACACGTTCTACGAGCGTGTCCGCAAGTATGGCTTTGGTTATGAGAACGAGGATCGCGGCCGTGAGGCTTACACCGACGCCCTTGGCAATACCCGTCACCGTCCCAATGTCAAGCCGCACAACTATCTGCTTCCTATCCCGGTGCAGATTATCCAGTCCAACAAGGACGTGAAGATTGAACAGAACCCCGGCTACGGCGCAGAAAATTAATCTTCACAATATTTCCTGACTTCGGCCCCCAGCAATGGGGGCCGTTTTTTTATTCCCTTAAAAAGTATTATCTTTGAGAGGAGTATAATGAAATCCGCATGAAAAGAACCTTATCAATGTTGTTTTTGCTGGCCCTTTTACAGGGGTGCTCCGGAACCGCAAGCCTGGAAGAAAAAGCCTTCTCGCGCATTCCGAAGGCGCTGGAAAAAGCCATGGAGGAAGAACTCTCCATGACAGGAGGCGGCACTGTTTCCTCCCCCGAAGTCCTTTATTCCTGTGACAGCCTCTGCATTATCCAGTTCAAGGCCGTGGCCAAGGACCCCCAGTGGGAAGAATACAGTTTCCCGGCCCGCTACATCATGGGGCAGGACATGGTTCTGAGCCATGCCTACGGGCATCCTGTCTATTTCGAAAAACTCACGGGCTGCCCGGATTTAAGCCCCGAAGAAATGGAGGAAACAAAAGCCAGCCTCCGGAAGGAAGGTGACGCGCTGTACACATTCTACGCCTCCACTGCCAATCCGATAGCCCCCAAGGACCTATGATAGACCGTTTTGCACTGGCTTTCCGGGAACAGCAGCAACTGTTCCTGATGGACAAAACCTACCTGGCCCAAACCCTGCTGAGCGTAGGAGGGCTGGCAACGCTCAGTGCGCGCTTTGTGGTCCAGTTGTTCTGGAACCCCGTCATGGCCCTCGTCCTCACGCTGGCCCTTTTAGGACTGGGCGCGTGGCTCCTTTGGTTTGCCGTACGGGAAAAGCGGTCTTCATGGCCCCTCCTGCCGCTCTGCCTCATTCCCTTCGCCTTCCTCTCGGCCTCGCTTTCGGAGAACGCCATGCATTTCAGTGTCCTCACGGCCTGGCTCATTGCCCTCCTGGCCCTGTGCGGATATTCCCACATCCGGACCTGCCGCCTGACCTGGGGCATCCTTCTCACCGTAGCCGTGTATCTGGCCGCCGGACCTGCCGCCCTGCTGTTTGCCGTCTGTGCCGCCATCATGGATTTTTACAGGAAACAGTGGGCATCGGCCCTGTATGTGGCGGTGGCCTTCGCCGCCGGCTTCGGAGCCTGGCTGCTGGCCTGGACGCCCACGCTGAAGGCTGCCTGGACGCCCGCTTTCTACTTCGACCTTGACACCCCGATGCCCTGGCAGCACTGGATTCCCTGGGGAGTGCTTCCCCTTACGGTACTGGCCGCCGAGGCTTCCAAACCCTTCCTCCGCAGGCGCCTTCTTGTCCTGGCCGGCAGTTGCGCAGTTTTCATCCTGGCCCTCGTCCCCGCCTTCCGGCTTGTGAAAGAAGCGGAGAGCAGGCAGCCCGGCATCACCTTCGAATACGAGTACTACGTGGCCCGGGAAGACTGGGACGGGCTCATCCGTGCCTGCCGCTCCCATGAGTGGATTCCCCACACCGCCCAGTACCTGAACCTGGCCCTCTCCCAAAAAGGCCGGCTGCTCGAAGACATGTTCAAATACGACCAGCGGGGGCCCACCGGCCTCGTCCAGATGAGCGACGACCGCGGCGTATCGCTTTCCCAGGCCCATATCATGTTTGCCATGGGCAATATGGCCGCCGCACAGGATATAGCCTTCAATACGCTCAACTCTACGGAGGGCATCTGCCCCGCCATGCTTAAGATGAACGCACAGATTGAACTGATGCGGGGCACTTACGCCGTTGCCGACAAATACCTTTCCCTGCTGGAAAAATCGCCCCACTACCGGCAATGGGCACTGAAGCAGAAACGCTTCCTCTACAACGACGAGGCCGTTGCGCAGGATCCTGTGCTGGGACAGGGACGCCGCAGTTGGCCCGTCCTGGACGGCTTCGCCATGTTCGGGAGCCCCCTGGAGGAACTCATGCGCGTGGTGGACGCCAATCCCGCCAACCGCGGGGCCATGGAGTATGCGCTGGCCTACATGCTGCTCACCAAAGACATCAAATCCGTCACCGCCCTCGTGAACCGCTACTTCGGCCAGCCGGGGCTGGAGACCCTCCCTGTCCCCGTACAGGAAGCCGTCCTCTTCTACAGCGAGTACGCCCGCAACGTGGGCGGGGCCGATGTCATGGGGAAGGACTGGTGCGCCGCCCACGGCGTGAGCGAGGAAACCTTCCGCCGCTTCCAAAACTTCCAGGATGCCAGCCTGAAAAGCGGAGGCAAGGCACCGAAGGGCTACACAACCTCTTATTGGTATTACCTGTTGTACAAAGAGATATGAGAAAGCTTTGTTTACTGGCAGGCGTCCTGCTGCTCGGGGCCTGTTCCGGAGAAATCCAACCTTCCGGAACCATTGACAGCCTTCCCCCCATCGAACCGGACTATTGCGGCGTCACGGTTCCCCGCAACATCGCCCCCCTCAACTTCTCTTATTCCGGGGACGAAGAATGCGCCCTCCAGGTGGAAGGGCACACCCTCCGCGGCCAGAGCGGCCTGTTCTCCCTGCCGGAGCGGCTTTGGAAAAAAATGATGGAGAAGGAGGAAGTGGAAATGACCGTCCTGGTGCGCCAGGGCCAGGAGTGGAAGGCCTTCCGTCCTTTCAAGATTTTCGTCAAGGAGGAAATCGACCCCTATATTTCTTATCGGCTGATTCCTCCGGGCTATCAGGGCTGGCAGAAAATGGGCATCTACCAGCGCGACCTCACCAGTTACCGGCAAAGCGCCATCCTGTCCAATGACCTTACCGACGGCAACTGCATGAACTGCCACACCACCGACGGCGGAGACCCTTCCAAGAGCGTGTTTCACGTAAGGGCCGCCCACGGCGGCACCATACTCATCGACGGGGATGTCATCGAAAAACTGAACACCAAGACCGACTCCACCCTGAGCGCCCTGGTGTATCCCTTCTGGCATCCCTCCGGAGACTGCATCGCCTTCTCCGTGAACAAGACCCTCCAGTCGTTCTACAACCATGGGGACAACCGCATCGAAGTGTACGACATGGCCTCCGACGTGGTGGTATATGACGTGCGCACCAAAGAGATTGCCTGGAGCCCGCTCACCAAAAGGGAAGACCGTTTCGAGACCTTCCCCGCCTTCTCGCCGGACGGAAAGTGGCTCTATTTCTGCTCGGCACAGGCCGTGGACATGCCCAAAGAGCACAAAAAAGTGCGCTACGGGCTGTACCGCATCGCCTTCAACGCCCAGGACATGCGCTTCGGAGACCAGTTGGAATGCCTGTACGACGCCCCGGCCGAAGGATACAGCGTCTCCTTCCCGCGGATTTCCCCGGACGGACGTTTCCTCTGCTTCACCCGCCACGGATATGGCAATTTCTCCATCTGGCACAAAGATGCAGACCTGTGGATGATGGACCTGGAAACCCTGGAAAAATGGCCTCTGGAAGCGGCCAATTCCCCCGAGACGGACAGTTTCCACAGTTGGAGCGCAAACGGCCGCTGGATGGTGTTCAGCAGCCGCCGCGGCGACGGACTCTACACCCGTCCGTACTTCACCTACATCGACTCCGAAGGGCAAGCCTCCAAACCCTTCCTCCTCCCCCAAAAAGACCCCAAGGCCTACTACAAGCGCCTGATGGATTCCTATAACCTGCCTGCTTTCATGAACGGTCCGATGAAAATGTCCAAGCACCGGATTGTCTCTGAAATCAGGGAATCCGCAGGCGTGGACGTAAAAGTGAAATAAACAGAGACAACTATGATCAAGAGAATCCTTTTGCTCGCAGCCCCGCTGCTCTTCGCCTGCCTGGCGGTATCCGCCCGTCCGGCCCAGCCGATTCAAATGGCCGACGGCACCACCGTAAACGTGGAAGTATGTGCCGATGGCATTTTCCATGTCCAAATCGCGCCCGACGGGAACTTTTCCGAATCCCTGATGACCCGGTACGGAATCACCCGCACCGACTGGCCGGAAGTAGACTATACCGTGGAGCGGCAGGACGGGGCCTATGTCTTCACCAGCAGCAAGGCCTCGCTGATCCTGTCGGCCACGGACGGCACCCTCACCCTGAAGGATGCGGAGGGGCGCACCGTCGTCCGCCGTCTGGCATACCTCCGTCCGGGAAGCGCTCCGGTGAGAACGATTGCCGAAGCCATCAACGATAAATTCGGGAAAATGACCGTGGCCGTGAACAACGGCATCATCGGCGACGACGAAGGAAAACTCTCCGGAAGCGGCAAGATTGACAGCGGAGACCCCGCATCGGCCAGCGGACTTTCCATCTCCATGGAGGAGGGCGAACGCTTCTATGGAGGCGGCAGCACTTCCCGGGAGCACATCCAGCACCGCGGGGAACTGCTGCGGATGTGGACCACCTACCAGCACACGGAGATTCCGATGCCCTTCATGATGAGTTCGCGCGGCTGGGGCATCTTCAACAACACTTCCCGCAAATGCCACTTCGACGTAGGGTACACCAATCCGGATGTCTTCAATATCTACAACACCTTTGAGGATGCCGATTTCTACCTGATGCTGGGCACGGACATGCCCTCCATCCTGAACCTCTACACCCAGATTACCGGCCGAAGTTACGTACTCCCCCGCTGGGCCTATGGTTTCGCCTTCGGCCCCAACATGCGGGAAGACCAGTGGGCCATCCTGAACGATGCCGCCCATTTCCGCGACATGGGCGTCCCCGTGGACCTTTTCTGGCTGGAGCCGCAGTGGATGGCCAAGCGTTACGATTTCTCCACCAAAAAGGCCTGGAATTACGACCGTTTCTCTCCCGAACCCTACTGGGTGCAGGACCAGATGCCCAAGAAGTTCTATCCCCGCCTGTTCGTCGGGAAACTCAGCAGCATGGGCATCCGCCTGGGCCTCTGGCTCTGCGAGGAGTATGACACCAGCATCATCGAGGAAGACCTCATCGCCGTGAAGGAAGGCCGGGACACTTCCGGCCTGGAGCATTGGCCGGACCACCTGACCAAGTTCATGGACATGGGTGTAGCCGGCTTCAAACTGGATCCCGCCCGCACCATTGACGCCCATCCCGGCTGGAACTACCACAACGGACGCGGGGACGACGAAATGCACAACATCAGCCAGGTCCTCATGCCCAAGCAGATCGCCCAGATGACGCGCCGCCACACCGGCAAGCGCAGTTGGCACCATTACTGCGGCGGCTGGGCCGGCAGCCAGCACTGGAGCGCCGCCAACAGCGGAGACAACGGCGGCGGCATCGTAGCCCTCTTCGACCAGCACAACCTGGGCAACTCCGGCTTCATGAACATGAGTTGCGACGTGATGAGCGTACCCCGCGAGCAGGAAATGCAGGGACTGCACTTCGGCGTATTCCTGCCCTGGCTGCAGGTGAACAGTTGGTTCAGCATGATGCAGCCCTTCTACTATTACGGCGTCGAGAAGGAAATGTACAAGTTCTACATCAGCCTGCGCTATTCCTTCATCCCCTACATCTATTCCAACGCCCTGGAAGGCATGCTTACCGGAATGCCGATGGTGCGTTCCATGCCTCTGGAATTCCCCGACGACCGCAACTGCGACGACATGGTGTTCCAGTACATGTTCGGCCGCCAGTACTGCGTAAGCGCCTTCTCCAATGACATTTACCTTCCGGCCGGAGAGTGGATCAACGTGTGGACGGGAGAACTGGTGGAAAGCCGCGGAGAAACCATTTCCCGGGAACTTCCCCACAACCGGGCGGGCCAGTTGTTTGTGCGCAACGGGGCCATCGTTCCCACCCGGCCGGTGGTGGATTTCATCGGCACGGAACCCCAGAAGGACTTTATCCTCAAGGTCTATCCCCATGGAGACAGCCGTTTCACCATGTATGACGACGACGGGCAGACATACGCCTATGAGGAGGGAGCCATCTGCTCCACCCTGTTCGAATGCCATGAAAAGGGCAAGACCATCCGCGTAACCGTCAATCCGGTTGAAGGCACTTACGAAGGCCTGCCGGAGACCCGCAACTACAGTTTCGACGTGCGCTGCACCTCCAAACCCCGGAAAGTGAGCCTGGACGGCAACCCCGTACAGGACTGGACCTGGGAAGACAATACCCTCAAGGTGAACGCAGGAAGCACGTCCATTCACCAAACCCTCACGCTTACCGTACAGCTCTGATGAAAAAGACTCTTCTGCTTAGCGCCGTCCTCGCCCTCACCGCCTGCTCGGGGGGAGACTGGCACGACGCCACCCTCCCCGCCGGGGAACGGGCCGCCCTCCTGCTGAAGGAGATGACGCTGGAAGAAAAAATCGGCCAGATGTGCCAGTATGTAGGGCCCTGCTACGTTCCGCCGGACCAAGGCTCACCCTACAAGAATATCGATGCCTCCGATGAAAACCTGGGCAATCCGGAACTGGCCCAACGCATCCGGGACGGCAAGGTGGGAGCGTTTTTGCACGTTCTCACCGGAGAAGAAGCGCACCAACTGCAGATGCTGGCCTCCGAATCCCGCCTGGGCATTCCCCTCCTGATGGGGATTGACGCCATCCACGGGAACGGCCTCAGGGCCGGCTGCACAGTGTATCCCGGCAACATCGGCCTGGCCTCCACCTTCCGGCCGGAACTGATGGAAAAAATCGGAGCCGAAACGGCCGAGGAAATGCGTCAGACCGGCATGCACTGGACCTTCGCCCCCAACCTGGACGTCGCCCGCGACCCCCGCTGGGGCCGGATGGGAGAATGTTTCGGGGAAGACCCCTGGCTGGTATCCGAGATGGGGAAATACGCCATCCTGGGCCTGCAGGGCAGGGATGGACAATTCGCCGACGGGAAAGTCCTCGCCTGCGCCAAGCACCTGATCGGCGGCGGGGAACCGGCCGGCGGACTCAATGCCGCCCCCATGGACATGAGCGAACGAAAGATGCGCGAGGTGTACCTTCCTCCCTTCCAGGCCGCCGTGGAAGCCGGGGTGGCCACCGTGATGACCGCCCACAATGAACTGAACGGCGTCCCCTGCCACGCCAACCCCTGGCTGGTGCAGGACATCCTCCGCAAAGAACTGGGATTCAATGGCTTTGTGGTGAGCGACTGGATGGATATCGAGCGCCTGCACAGCATGCATCACCTGGTTCCCGACGTGGACGAAGCGTTCCTGCTTTCGGTGGAATCGGGCATTGACATGCACATGCAGGGAGACCGCTACTTCGAGACCGTCCTGCAGGGCGTCCGGAACGGGCGCATTCCCGAGAAACGGATTGACGAGGCCGCCGGGAAAATCCTGACCGCCAAATTTGCGCTGGGCCTTTTCGAGGACCCGATTCCCCCGTTGCCCGCCGAAAGGGGCTTCCCCGCCGACACAGCGCATCGCCAGACGTCGCTGGAAGCGGCCCGGGAGAGCATCGTCCTTCTGAAAAATGACGGAATCCTGCCCCTGGGCGCATACAGCCGCATTTTCCTCTGCGGCCCCAATGCCGACAGCCAGACCCAACTGGGAGACTGGGTGGTGCCCCAGGAAGAGGAAGATGTCATCACCGTATTCGAAGGCTTACGGGAAGCCTTCCCCCAGGCCCGCATCGACACCCTGTTTTTCGGCGGACGCGTCACCGGAGTGGATGACGCCGGCCTTGCCAAAGCGGCATCCCTCGCCCGGACGGCCGAACTGAACATCCTGGTACTCGGCGACAACTCCCAGCGCTATTCCTCTTTCGGCCGAACCTGCGGCGAAAACTGCGACCGGGACAACATCGCCCTTCCCGGCCGGCAGCAGGAACTGCTGGAAGCCGTTGCGGCTTCCGGACGCCCGACGGTACTGCTGCTGATGAGCGGCCGCGCCCTGGGCGTGGAATGGGCGGCCGGAAGCAAGGCCGTAAACGCCATTGTAAACACCTGGGAGCCGGGGCAGATGGGCGGCCAAGCCATCGCCGAAATCCTCACGGGAGCCGTAAATCCTTCCGGAAAACTGCCCGTCACCATCCCCCGCAACGCCGGTCAGATCCAGTGCGTGTACAACCACAAGCATTCCCAGTACTCCCGCCACTTCGCCCTCGCCGAGCAAGGACCGCTATACCCCTTCGGCTTCGGCCTCAGTTACACCCGTTTCGAATATGGGAAGCCGCAACTGGAAAAGAGCGTCATCGGAGCCGGCGAGAGCGTCCGGCTCAGCATTACGCTCACCAACGCCGGTCCCCGTGACGGGGCCGAGACCGTACAGCTTTACATCCGCGACGAATATGGCTCGGTAACCCGTCCCGTCAAGGAACTCAAAGCCGTTCAAAAACCCTTCCTGAAGGCCGGCGAAAGCACCACGCTGACCTTCGAGATCACACCTGCGATGCTCGCCTGCTGGGGCGCCGGACAAAAATGGGAAGTGGAGCCCGGTGACTTCACTGTCATGCTGGGCTCCACTTCGGCGGATGAAGGCTTGCAGTCGGTTTCCCTGAAGGTTCAGTAAAGGACCACGGGGCCGATCAGACCTGCAGGCATAAGCGGCGTCTTGCGGCGCAGCACAAAGCGCTGAACCATCCGGTTGTCCTTGAGTGTCTGCAAGTAGTTGCTCATAAGGGTGGTCACCTTTACCTCAATGGTATTGGTACCCGGAGTCAGAAGCCCGCCCACTTCCAGTACGGCATTCCCGTACCAGTGAAGTCCGGCGGGTTTTCCGTTGACGGAAACCTCGGCGATATACCCCACCTTTCCCAAGTTCAGATAACGGGGAAGCTGCCCGGCGGAAGGGAGTTCCACCGTGGCCGTATAAGTGGCGGTACCCATAAAGTTCTGATAGTCCGGGAGGTCCTTCAGGTCGGCCAGGGTGTCCAGAACGGCCGGCGGAACATCCGGCACTTCGGGATTGACGAAACTGACCTTCCAGTTTTTGATTTCCGTCCCTTCGGCCGACACCGGAGCCGGCTTCCATTCGGGGGCCTTCCCTCCCATCTTGTCAAACATGAAGACGAAACTCTCGGACGGGCCGAAATCGAAGTGCAGTTTTCCGTCGGCAGGGATTTTCAGGGAATGGCGTTTTCCGGTGGCAGGGTCGTACAGCCAGGCTTTGCGGCCGCGCGTGACGGCGGAGGGGAAAGTGATGTCGGTGCTCTTCCCTTCCAGCCGGCTGGCATTCACAAAGAGGAAGAAGTTGCTGCCGTCGTCCATCACATAACGGTTCTGGAGCAGGAAGCGGTCCGGCCTGGAAATGGTCAGCGTGTGCGGAAGCGAATACTGCTGCATGATATCGGCATACCATTCCAGGAAGGCGTTGTCTTCGGGCTTGGGCAGCCGGACAAAGCGCCCGGTCGGTTCCAGTTCCTTCACGATTTCGGCCACCCGGGCATCGCGGGCGGCGGCATCGGCCATGCCCACGGACTTCTCCGGATAGGTTTCAATGCAGAACACCCGGCCGCCGCCCAGGACGAATTCCCGGATCTTTTCCATGGCGGCAACGGTGGTTCCCCGCACCTCTACGGTGAAGAGCACGCTGTACTCCTTGGGGCCGTAGCAGAGTTTTCCCTTCCTGACGGTAGCGCCTTCCAGGATGCGTTCCGACACATAGTCGGCCCCGCCGCCGTTCTTGTGGATGGCTTCCCACACCAGGGAGGTGTAGGGCACGTTCAGTTTCACGGGGAAGGGTTCGGTCTGTACGCCCATGGTGGACCAGAGGTCGGCGTTGGCCGGCAGGATGGCGATGTCGGTGTACATGTCGGCATTGCGGACCAGCGCACCCAGGCGCGCCCGGTAGTCATTCAGGAGCCTGAAATAGGGCCACCAGGTGTTTTTCTCGTTGTAGTAACTGCCATAGCGCACCCAGCCCGGGAACGGAGCATCCTTGGGCGTATAATTGAACCCGTGCCACACCGAATGGGTGATGCCGGAGATGCAACTCATGTCGGAGCCCACTTTCAAATATTCCAGGGAGGTGGAGAAAACGTTGTAGGTGTTGGTCATTTCCTCGCAACTCACCAGGCGTTTGCCCTGCAGGTGCGCGGCCGACGAGACATACTTGTCAATCATGGTATAGGCCCTTCCGCGGCGGTAGTCTCCGTCTCCCATCTCCTCGCCCACCACATGGCGGAGCCAGTTGGTGGTCCAGGACTCCCCTTCCGGGATATCGACGGTGAGAGAGGTCTCCAGCGGGAAAAAGCCGCAGCCATAGGCCTGGGCGCGGGCTTTCACCCCGTGCTCGTTGCACCACTGCCGATAGACTTTGAAGAAGCGTTCCTCCAGGAGTTCGGCCTTGGTGAGTTCGAAGTCATAGCGGGCGCGGTTCACCTGGTCCTGGAACTTTTCGCCTTTGGCGCAGCCGTAATTGAAGTCTTCCACCTCACCCAGGCGGCGCAGTTTGAACATCGTGAACGGCAGCCAGGGCAGGATGTCATAACCGCGCCGACGGCGGAATTCCCGGGCGAAATCGGCCGTCCAGTTGGCGCCTTCCAGCTCCATGCTGTCCACGAAGAAAGCGCGGAGGTACTGGGAAAGCGGGCCGAAACGGGCCTCCAGTTTGTCGGACATGCGGTCCAGGTACTTTCGCACCGCCACGGCGTTCATGTGGTCCAGGATGGGGCCGGCGGCACCGGGCGCCCCGTTAATGACACTGGCGAAAGAATTGTATTTCACCATGTAATAAACCTGCCACTTGCCCTCCGGGACCATCATGTTGATGAGCCCGTCCTTCACTTGTCCGGTAATGTCCCGGGCCTCGGACAGGTCGTTGATGGGATCGGGGACCAGCAGCACCTTCAGGAGCTCGGGCGTGCGGCTGGGATGGGGTGTCGTCGCCTTGGGATCCAGTTCCTTGAAGACGTGGAACAGGGACTGGTCGTACAGGGTACCCGCCTTGGCCGTGGAATCGCAGTAGGTGAGAATGACGGAGGCCCGTTCCTCCCTCGGCAGCGATTCGGCGCCGAAGGGCCAGCCGGAGCCCACGATGAGGTCGCAGGTCATGCCCAGTTTTTTGGCCTCGTCAAAAGCCACGCCCAGCATATCGATCCACTCGTCGCTGAGCCAGGTGAGCGAAGGGATGCCCAGGTCATCCTCGTTCTCCTTTCCGGGAAAAGCCACGGGGTTGATCTCCACGCCGGCGATGCCGGCTTCCTTCAGGAGGTTCAGTTCGCGCCGGATTTCATCGGCCGTCACCTTATCGCCGTTCCACCACCAGCGCACATAGGGCCGATAGGCGTCGTCCGGATTCCGGAAGGCTTCCAGGACTTTCCGATTGTTTCCGCCCATAAGGGGCAGGCAGGCCGTGATGACGGCCAGGGTCAGTAGGAATCTTTTCATTTTTTGTCGGAGTAAATGATGGCAAAGCCGACAATCAATTCGACATCAGAAGGCTTGTTGGTCCAGTTGAAGGATACTTTGTGCTCTCCGAGCGGAAGGTCCCAAATCTCGCAAATCTCCGTATTCCTTCCGTTTCCGGAAGTGGGAAGAGAGACCGTCTTGTACAGCGAGCCGTCCAACATGACTTCCACATTGGCCTTGTAATCGGTCACATCGTAGCCCTGCGGCAGTACGAAGCGGTAGGTAAAGACAGCGCCTTTGCCTTCAAAAGTGAACGCTCCAATCTGCTCGAAGGTCTTGTTGAAACCCTGCTTGGAAACCGGCCAATGGCCCTCGAAACTCTGCTCCAGGCGCACGGGCTGCGGAGTCTGGGTCTGGATGGTGACAGCGTTTTCCCCGACGGAACCGCCATTGAGTTCAATCACCTTCAGCGCCTGGTCGAAACTCATCTGACAGGCACGGTTCAGCGAAATGTCGGTATATTTGAAATTGATGTCCTCCACCTCATAAATGGGGGCTTTCCATTTTTCCGGAATCTTGTCGAAACCCAGGATGGTGCCGAGGACACCTCCGGCCGAGGCCGGATTGCAGTCCGAATCATGACCGCAGCGGGTGGAAATGTCGATGGTGCGGTAGAAATCCCCGTTTCCGTACAGGAGGCCGATCACAATATAGGCGCTGTTGATCACCGCGTCAATGTTGAAAGAGGAACTGAACTGGCTGGGGCAGCCGACATCGTAGCCGTAGTGCTCATTGGCCAGCGCCCAGGTCAGATGCCAGTCGTCCGGGTATTGCTTCCACCAGCGGATGACGTCATTGATGCACTTGTAATACCGGCTCTCCTGGGGAACGGCCTTGAGGGCTTCGCTCACGATAAAGGGGATGTCGTCGCTGACAAAGGCCAGGGCATACATCGCCGCCACATAAACGCCTCCATACCAGCCGTCGCCATAATTCATGATATGGCCGATTTCGTCGGTATAATGCGTTGCGGCGTTCACCATGCCCGGAGCCATGATGCCGGCATAATCGGCCTCGATCTGGAAGTCGATGTCATCGGCATGGGCGTTGTGGCGCCAATGGCCGGATTCGGGAGGCATGATCCCCGCGCGGATGTTGTAGCGGGCCTGGAGATTGGCGTGCCACAAGGGGTAGCCGGCATCGGCAAAAGCCCTTGCGAAGGATTCCACTGGCGCATCAAGTCCCTCTTTTTCAAACACTTCCACGAAGGTAAGGTCCATATAGACATCGTCGTACAGACCGGGGCTGTGGTCGTACCACCATTTCACGATGTGGTCATGCCAGTCGATGGGCATGCCGTCGGGGATGAAATTGGCGAATTTAAACTCCGTAGGGCCGCCATAAGTGCAGCCGATGACCTGTCCGGCCCAGGCGCCGCGGATTTTGTCCATGAGGACAGTCTTTTCAAGGGTAACCTCCTGCGGCTGGGAGGGTTGCTGTGCGCAACTTGCCAGAAGCAGCGCACCGAGGACTAATGCGTATCGGTAAAGCATCCTGTTACACTGATTTCACTGTTGACTGATTCGTAGAATTTTCCAGGGGTCGCGGGATTGCGGTACAGGACCTTGTCCAGAACGATGCCCTTGCAGTTTTCGAAGTAGAAGAGGGTGGGAACGGGCGTGTCCGCGCCGATGAAACCCTTTGCCTTCTGGTCTTCGTAACTCTTGAGTACAAGAGGGGCGCGGCCGTCCACGACTCCGTTGCCGCGGGTGGCATAGACCTTGACGTTCTCCACGCCGATGGCATTGAAAATGGCTTTCTGGCCCTTGTAGTCATGGATATTTTCCGAGCCGATGATATCGGCCGCGGCATCCAGGCGGATGTTCACGCCGCTTTTCAGGTACACGGCGCCGGTGACATAGCGGCCTACGCAGAAAGTGAGGGTGCCTCCCCCCTTCTCGGCAATGAAATCAATGGCTTTCTGGATGCTGGTGGTATTGTCGATGATGCCGTTGCTCTTGATTCCGAAATAGGAAGCCTGATATTCCTTATCCTGGGCAAATGCGCCGAAGCACACGAGCGCGGCGAGGACGGTTGCAATGATCTTTTTCATTTCGGCTTTCATTATTTTTTGTTCTTGAACTTCTTCACGTTGTTGGTAATGATCTGCTTCTTGCCCTTGGGCGCGTCGCTTTGCTGGATCTGGACGCCCTGCAGGGTGAGGCCTTTCACGTCATCGGCCACGATGGCGGGACGGTAATCGACATCCTTGACGCTGATCTTCACGTTTTTCATCACCAGGTTCTCGGCGTGGCGGATATAAAAGCCCCAGGCGGGAAGTTCCTTCCAGTTGGAGAACTCGGGATAACTCTGCTCCAGTTCGGGAATGGCCTCCAGTTCGGCCTTGGAGGTTCCGCAATAAGCGTAGTCAGGGTCGGCCTTGCCGGGATAGACAATCTCGATGTTCTCCAGGGTCAGGTTCTGGATGGGCATTCCGGGGATGCCCTGGATGCCGCTGGGACAGACGTTGCGGGGCAGGTCCTCCACCGGGCCTTCGTACATGTAGCCCGCATCCGGTTTCTCGATGGGAACCTCGGCATAGACGTTCTTGATGACGATGTTCTTCATGTAAGGATTGTCACCGGGACGGCGGGAGCCGGTACGGATGAAGATCGGGTTGCCGGTGTTGATGCTCTTCACGCCATCGATCAGGATATCTTCGATCTGGGCGCCGTCCACCGTGGCGATGGTGATGGCCGAGCGGTAAGTATCGTAGATATAGATGTTGCGGAAGGTGAAGTTCTTGAATTTTCCAAGGGTGAAGGTGCCGAATTTGATGCCGTTGGCGCTGGAGCGGCCGCGGCAGTTTTCCACCAGGATGTTCTCGGAAACGCCGTCCTTGCTGTGGCTCTTGAAGCAGTACACGTCGTCGGCGGCGTCGAAGTCGCAGTTGCGGATAATCACGTCGGAGCAGTCCACAATGTCGATTCCGTCGTTGTTCCAGTAGGACTTGGCATCCACCTTCACGCCATCGACCAGGATGTTACGGCATTTGTCGTACTGCTGGTTCCAACTGGCCGGATCGCGAAGGGTAATGTCCTTGATGGTAATGCCCTCGCACTTGTAGAAATGAAGGTTCTCGGGGCGTTTGCTTTCCTGCAGACGGTCCAGTTTGAGCGGATCCTCGATCAGCCCCATATGGACATAGTCCACGCCTTTGGTGGCCACCAGGAAACCGCGGCAGTTGACCTCGCCTTTCCCGGTGATGCCGATGTTCTTCTGCTTGACAGAGAAAATCAGCGCGGTCCAGTTGGCATCCTTGTCACGGACGTAATCCCAGGGATTGAGGGAGCCCAGGATACGGGCGCCTTCTTCGATGTGCAGGGTGACGTCGGATTTGATGTAGATCGATCCGGTCACAAAATCTCCGCCCCTGAAAACGAGCCGGCCGCCGCCATGGGAGGAAATGTAGTCGATGGCGGCCTGGATGATGGCGGTGTTGAGGGTTTCACCGTCGGCCTTTGCACCAAAGTCGGTGACGGAATAGTCCTTGGCGACAGCCGACAAGGAAAAAGCGCCGGCCAAGGCCAGGGAGAATGCAAGTCTGAGTAATTTCTTCATCTTTTTTAGGTGCTATTAAATTATTGTATGATCTGAAACCAGGTTGTACGCCACTGCGGGCCCTCGTCGAAAGGTGGCATCAGCGCAATGGGTTTTAGGGACAAATCTCCGACCTGGAGGGATCCGTCGGAGGAAAGGCGCGCCCCGGCGATCTCCTCGCGCGTGAGTTTCAGGGGATCCGGGTTCTCGAAACTGTCCGCGTGGTTGGTGGCATAGACCAGCGGGCCGGCACAGAAAGTGACATAGTGACGCGTAAAGCCGTTGTACCAATTGGAAAAATTGTACTCGTTTTTGCCGGCATTACGATATTCCCAACTCTTTTCCAGGCTGCGGATTCCGAAGGGGAAAACAATCTCCAGGCGGTCGCCCTCCTGCCACATGCGTTTGACGCGGATATACCCGTCCTTTTCCTTCGCCTGCAGCGGCTTTCCGTTGATTCTCACCGTGAAGGATTCCGCCCATTCGGGCCGATGCACGGCCAGGGTGAAGCGGCCGCGGCCGTCCACCTTGAATTCGGCCTTGCCGCTTCGGGCATAATCGGAAGTCTGGGAAAGCCGTACCGGCTGGCCCTTCACCGATGCCTCGTAGGAAGATTCGGAGATGATATTCACATACAGGCCGTCTTTCCGGGTTTCGTACATGTAAACGGGGATGTCTTCCAGGGCCGTCATTCCGCTGCTCCAGCAGCAGGCCCAGTCCCCTCTGGGGGTGAGTTCTCCGTTGGTCCGTACGTAGTATTCCCAGCGCAGGCCGTCTTCGGCCCTGGCGGCCATCAGGGCATTGTAGGAAGTCTTTTCCAGTTCCCCGGCATATTTTCCGTCTCCGCTGATGCGCAGCATTTCCCAGGTGAAATGCATCCATTCCATCACCGAACAGGTTTCGGTACATTCATAAGGGGCCCACTCGGCCGGGCGGTTGAACAACTCCCAGCAATAGTTTATGCCGCCCCAGGGGCCGCCCAGGGTGGTCAGGTGGGTGCTGCGGATGCATTCCCAGGCATTGGTGCAGGCTTCCAGCAGACGCTCGTCCCCGAACAGCCGGTAGGCCTTGGCCATTCCCGTGAGGCAGCGGTTCATCTCATAGATTTTCCCGTTGCCGATCAGGGATACGTCGTAGCCCTTCCGGGCAAGGCTGATCAGTTGGAGGCAGGGCGTATCGTCCAGCTCGAAGATGCAGCGGTCGATGAGTTCCTTCACCACCGGGACCGGCCTCAGGAGATAGAGGTCACAGAGGGGATCCAGGATGCCGCATCCGGCCATGCCGCTGTGCTGCCCCGTCTGGGCAATCTTGATGCCCTGTTCAAAGACCGTCCAATGCAGGAATTCGGCAATGTGGAGGGCACAGTCGGCATATCGGGGCTGGTCCAGGGCGATACTGGCCTCGGTGAAGCCTTTCATGAGGTACGCCATGATCCAGGTGTCCCAGTCCACCTTCATTTCTTCGGGACCGGGCCGATGGTAGTAGCGTTTGTCTTCCCGGTAACAGCCCAGGTAGCCATTCTCTTCCTGGCGGGAGACCAGGTAGTCGGCTACGGAGACCAGTTTTTCCTTCAGCACGGGGTCTCCGGTGCGCTCATAAGCCTTTGCGGCGGTGTACATCCACTTGCCGGCGTGCTCCCCCTGCCATCCGCCTTTTCCCTGCGCCACCATTTCCGGGCTGAAAAGACGGATCGCATAACTGTCCGGACCCGTGATATACTGCGAAAGGCGTCCGTTGTAGCCTGCGTCGACGGCGTTGCCCAAAAGGCCGCCGATGGTGATTGCCAGAAACAGTAACATATCCTGAATTCTATTCCAGCACGGCGATCACGGGATAATGGTCGGAGACGAAGGGCACATTGTCATAAGACTTCGTGAGCCGCACGAGGCTGGTGCACTTTTGGAAGCCGCTGTAGAAGATATAGTCGATATGGCGGGTGCCGGACACCGTGCCCCAGCCGTGCCAGGTGGGTCCTTCGTCAATTTCCGGAGCCGTTTCCCAGGCGTCCGTCATCATGGTTCTCAACTCGGTGAGGCAGGGATCGTCCGGGTACACATTGAAATCTCCGGTGAGGATCATGGGGAATCCCTTCGGATTCATCTGGCCGATCCGGTCCACGATGAGGGCAAGGCCATTGCGACGCGCTTCCTGTCCCACGTGGTCCAGGTGCGTGTTCACAAAGTAGAATTCCTTATCGCAGGAGAGGTCTTTCAGCAGCGTCCAGGTAGCGGTGCGGCGGCAGGCTGCATCCCAGCCCAGCGAAGGGACGTCAGGGGTTTCAGAGAGCCAGTAGGTTCCCCAGTCCAGAAGGGCGATGCGGGTGGTATCGTAGAAAACCGACATGTGTTCCCCTTCCTTTTTGCCGTCTTCACGTCCCACGCCCACACACTGGTACTTGGGGCACTGCTCCAGGAAATAATCCAACTGGAAATCAAACGCTTCCTGCACGCCGAACACGGCGGGGGCCTGGTCCAGGATCATGTCGGCGGCGGCCTTGCGACGGTTCGGCCAGGAGTTTTCCTGATCGTTGGCAACGCCCATGCGGACGTTGAAGGTCATGACTTTCAGAGGGGTCTGGGGCCGGCTGCAGGCAAACAGCGAGCAAAGCGCAGCCAGGATGAACAAGGTTTTTTTCATGATGGGGAAAGATTTTTACAGGTCGATTTCAATGATGTAGTCCGTGCTGCAGTCGGCATCGGCCGGAACCTGCACGGTAAAGTCGGTCTTGGTTTTCTTGAACGGGAGCGGAGTGCCGCTTCCGAAGGCCTTCACATGCCCTTTCTTCACCTTCAGGGTGAAAGGAAGCGTGATGGTGCCGTTCTCGGGCATTTCGAGCACGTGCAGGAAAATCTTTCCCTCCTTGTGGGTGACCACACCCCAGGGCTGGGGCTTCAGCAGGGTCGCACGCGTGCCGTAGATGCTTTCTCCGTTGGCCGCCATCCACTCACCCATGGCCGCGAGACGCTCCACGCTCCCGGCAGGGATGGTGCCGTCCGGCCCGGGACCCACGTTGAGCAGCAGATTGGCATTGCGGCCGGCGATGCTCACCAGGGTACGGAGCAGGTCGGGAACCGACTTCCACTTGGGATCCTTGAGATTGTACCCCCAGTTGTCGTTGAGCGTCTTGCAGGTTTCCAGCGCCAGGTCCTGGCTGATGTGGCTGGTGCGGCTGTAACCGGCCCCGTTCTCACCGGGGATGTCGCGCTCGAACACCTGGATATCCTCTCCCGGGATGGGAACGCGGTGATGGTTGTTGGCTACCAGGCAGGAAGGCTGGAGCGAATGGATGAGTTTGTAGATGCGTTCATAGCCCCAGTCAAAGTCCACGACCAGGTCCTTCCCTTCCTCGGGCTTTTTGATCTTGGCCCAGTCGCCGTCAAACCAGATGCAGCCGATGGGACCGTACTGGGTGAGCAGTTCCGTGATCTGCTCGCACATGAAATCCAGATAGTGTGCATAATCGGCCTTGGGGTTGCCGTCTCCGCGGGGATAATCGTCCCGGCCCCAGTCCAGCAGCGAATAATAGAAATTGAGGCCGATTCCCTCGGCGTGGCAGGCATCGGCCAGTTCCTTGATGGGATCCCGGCCGAAAGGCGTGGCATCCACCACATTGTAGGGCGAAGCCTTGGTGGCGAACATGGAGAACCCGTCGTGATGGCGCGAGGTGATCGTAATGTACTTGGCACCGGAAGCCTTGATCTGGCGCACCCACTGGGCGGCGTCGAAACGGGACGGATAAAAACCGCCGGGATACTGGGAATATTCCTCATAGGGAACGTTCTGCTGATGCATCACCCATTCTCCCTGGGCCAGCATGGAATAGACACCCCAGTGGATGAAAACGCCGAACTTGTCGTCCCGGAACTGCTCCTTGGCAGCGACGACGGCCGCAGAAGGCACGTAGCCTTTGATGCCCTCTTCCACGACGGGGACGACGGGCGGCTGCGAAAGGCCCAAAATGGCCGAAATCAATAATGTGGCTAACATATCAAACGCTTTTTTTAGGATTATTGTACTTGGAAATGACAGACAAGGGGCTCGCTGACGGCATTCCAGGAATCCACGGCCACGATCCGGGCCGTGTACTCCCCTGCCTCCAGCGCTGCCAGCGGAAGTTCGTAGAGGGGTTTCATCCCGGACGGAAGCGGAGCGCGGTAAAAATCGGACAGGATTTTTTTGCTGGCGACGGGTTCTCCGGCCCGGTCGATGTCAATCAGGTAATGGTGCACGAATTCATCGTCCTTTCCGGCCTGGAAACACAGTTTTCCGTCCTTGAATTCGGCGGTGGACAGGGACGGAGGCGTATTGCGCGCCCGGAGGGTTTCATGCCTGTAGCGTTCCAGGTGGGAACGGTCCTTGCGGGGGGCGCTCAGTTCCCAGGGCTCTCCGATGGGCGCCTTGTGATAGAAATCCATGCGCGTGAGACGGGCGTTTCCCTTCTTGTCGAACTGCAGCAGAAGGCCCTGCGAGAACTGTCCGGCCCCTTTCATGGTGGTGACGGTGGCCATATCCTCGTATCCGCCGTTGTCGATGGCCATATAGCTGGTGGAAGCGGTTCCCACCGCCGTGAAGCCGCCCTGCCAGATGCTGCGGGGGTCGTTCAGGGGGAAATGGAGGTGACCGCTGAAAGTAATCACCTGAGGATAGCGCGAGAGGATGCCGGCCAGTTGCTTTGTGGCCCAGTAATCCCCCAGCCGGGTGTAGGTGTCCTGCAGCAGGGAACCGTAGCAGGTTCCGTAAAGCATGGGATGGGTAAGGAGGATGATATAGCGGTCCGGTTGGGCCCCGGCCAGTTCCTTCAGGCGATTCTCCAGCCACTCCAGGGCCGCGGGGGCATACGTGATGGGATTGGTATTGTCCGGCGTGATGCAAAGGACATGATAAGAGCCGATGACGCAGTGCCGGCACTCCAGCGAATCGCGCATGACGGGGTCCTGGTCGGTCCGGAAATAATCCTCCCCGAAGATGGTGCGGAACGCCGCATTCCGGGCGACGCTCTGGTCCGTCCAGCGGTAGTCGGGATTCATGTCGTGATTGCCCACCGTATAAACCATGGGAACCTCCAGGGGATTCAGGACGGATTCATAGATTTCCTTATAGGTGACAATCTGCGGGACGGAGGCATTGTTTACAAGGTCTCCGGACACCAGGACACCGGCCAGAGGGCCCTGCGCGGCCTCGGAAAGCTGCGTGAGGGCCTCGCGGAATTTCTCCTCGGAACCGTATCCGTTTCCGATATGCGTGTCGCTGATGACCCCCAGGTTCAGGACGATGGCACTCTCATCAAAACGCCCGGCCTGCCGCCCGCAGGCGCAAAAGAATGGAAGCGTTAAAAGCCAGAAGAAAGGACGAAAACATTTCATGGTATAAAGTTAACGAAAAAAACGTTATATTTGAAGAATGAAAAAGCATTTTTTACTTCTGGCCTGTTTTCTGGGCCTGGGTTGGGGCCTCCGGGCCCAGCACGTCCAATATGTCAATCCCTTCATCGGCACCGCCGGAATGGGGCACACCTTCCCCGGAGCCTGCGTACCTTTTGGCGGAGTACAGTTGTCTCCCGACACGGAAATGATTCCCCACAATATCAAGGGAACCTACCAGCCGCGCACCTACGAGTACTGCGCCGGCTACCAGTATGGAGACAGTACCATCGTGGGTTTCTCGCACACGCATTTCAGCGGGACGGGCCACTCGGACCTGGGCGACATCCTGCTGATGCCCGGAACGGGGGAAATCCGGCTCACCCCGGGCACGGCGGAAAACCCGGATGAAGGCTACCGCCAGCGCTTCAGCCACGCGAATGAATCGGCCGGAGCCGGCCATTACGAGGTGAAACTGGAAGACAGCGGCATCCAGGTGGAACTGACCGCCACCCAACGGGTGGGGGTGCACCGCTACACCTTCCCTTCCGGAAAGGACGGACACATCGTCCTGGACCTGGACCACGGCATCTACAACTATGACGGGAAAACCCTGTGGGCCGAGGTCAGGGTGGAAAGCCCCACCCTCATCACGGGTTACCGCATCACCAACGGATGGGCACGCACCAACTACACCTATTTCGCCATCCGTTTCTCCAGCCCCATCGTGGATTACGGCTACCAGGACAAGGCACCGGTTTACTACAAGGGCGGTTATGCCAAGTTCCCCCAGTACCGCAACTTCCCGGAGATGGCCGGCCGCAAGCTGGTCGCCTGGTTCCGCTTTGACACGGCCGCCACGCCGGAGATTACCGTAAAGGTGGGCCTGTCGGCCACCGGCACCACCGGCGCCCTCAAGAACCTGGAGGCCGAAGCCGGGGACAAAGACTTCGACCGCATTCGCACCGAGGCCGGACAGGCCTGGGAGCAGGAACTCTCCTGCATGGAGATTGAAGGCAGCGAGCAGGACAAGACCATGTTCTACACCTCGCTCTACCATACCATGATCAACCCGTCCGTGTACATGGACGTGGACGGCCTGTACCGGGGCCTGGACCACGAACTGCACCGGGCCGAAGGCTTTACCAACTACACCGTTTTCTCCCTGTGGGACACCTACAGGGCGGAACATCCTTTCCTGGCCCTCGTGAAACAGCACCGCGACGAAGACATGATCGCCTCCATGCTGGCCCATTACCGGCAGAGCGTACACGGGATGCTTCCCGTCTGGAGCCACATGGCCAACGAAAACTGGTGCATGACGGGCTACCACAGCGTGAGCGTCCTGTCCGACGCCATCGCCAAGGGGCTCAAGATAGACGGGAAGGAAGCCCTGCAGGCCATGGTCTCCACTTCCAACGTTCCCTGGTACGGAGGACTTGGGGAATACATCAAACTGGGCTACGTGCCTCTGGAAGCCACTTCCACGGCTGCCAGCAACACCCTGGAATATGCCTATGACGACTGGGCCATCGCCGCCGCGGCCGAAAGGCTGGGAGACGGGGAAACGGCCCGGCAGTATTATGAGCGTGCCGCCAACTACCGCAACGTCTTTGACGGCAGCATCGGCCTGGCCCGTCCCCGGTATGCCGACGGCCACTTCAAGCCCGATTTTGACATCAAGCAAACCGTCGGCCAGGGCTTCATCGAAGGAAATTCGCAGAACTTCTCCTTCCACGTGCCCCAGGACGTGAACGGCATCATGGAACTGATGGGCGGAGACAAGCGTTTTATCGCCACCCTCGACGACCTTTTCGGCACGCATCTTCCCGAGTATTGCTATGCCGACAATGAAGACGTCTCCGAAGACTGCCTGCTGGGCGGCTATGTCCATGGCAACGAGCCCAGCCATCATATCCCCTACCTCTATGCCTGGACTTCCCAGCCCTGGAAAACCCAGTACTGGCTGCGGGAAATCATCAACCGCTTCTACAAGCCCGAAATCCGCGGCCTGGGCGGCAACGACGACTGCGGTCAGATGAGCGCCTGGTACATCTTCTCCGTCATGGGATTCTACCCGGTCTGCCCCGGGACCGACCAATATGTCATCGGGGCGCCTTACCTTCCCTATGTAAGGCTTCGGATGGAGAACGGCCATGTCCTGGAGATCAAGGCTCCCGGCGTCAGCGACACCAACCGGTACGTGAAGGCCGTCAAACTGAACGGCAAGCCGCTGGGCCGCCTCTATCTGACGCATGAAGAACTGTCGCAGGGCGGCACGCTGGAATTCACCATGGGCCGCACGCCCAACAAGCGCCGCGGCACCTCTGCAGACACCAAACCCTACTCGCTATGAGAAAAATTGCTATCGCCCTTGCCCTCCTGGGCTGCACCCTCTGCTATGCACAGGAGCGCCTGATCGACTATGTCAATCCCTTCATCGGCACTGACGGCTTCGGGAATGTCTATCCCGGCGCGCAGATTCCCTTCGGCGGCATCCAGATCAGCCCCGACACCGACGATTTCGACTACGACGTGGCGGCCGGCTACAAATACAACAAGCCCACCATCATGGGATTCAGCCTTACGCACCTCAGCGGTACCGGCATCCCCGACCTGGGAGACTTTCTCTTTGTGCCGGGCACCGGCACGCTGAAATCGGCCACCGGCACGGACGAAGACCCCGACAGCGGCTACCGTTCCCGCTACAGCCACGAGCGGGAAGCCGCTTCTCCCGGCTACTATACGGTTGACCTGCTGGATTATGGCGTAAAGGCCGAAATGACGGCCGCGTCCCGCAGCGGCATTTTCCGCTTCACTTATCCGGCCGCCGACTCCGCCTTTGTCATGGTGGACCTAAGCCATACGCTCCGCTGGAAATGCGAGTGGGCGTCGGTGCGCCTGCTGGACGAATACACCCTCATCGGCAGCAAGATCGTTGCCGGATGGAACCCGGACCGCTATGTCTATTTCGCCGCCCGTTTTTCGGAGCCCATCCGGGATTTCGTGATTCTGCAGGAAGGGCAGCCTGTCATCTACAACACCAAACGCTTCCGCAGCAGCCTCGAGGCCTGGGGACGGGGGCTCCAAGCCTGCGTCCGGTTCAGCACCACCGAGGGGCAGCAGGTGACGGTGCGCACAGCCGTATCGGCCGTGGGCACAGACGGGGCGCTCCTCAACCTCCAGGAAGTGGAAGGGAAGAGTTTCGACGAGGTGCGCAGCGCCGCCGAGACCCTGTGGGAGAAAGAACTCGGCAAATACCGGCTGGACACCGCCTGTGACCGGGCCACCCGGGAAACCTTCTACACCAGCGTGTACCGTACGGCCCAGCATCCTTTCCTGTTCCAGGATGCCGACGGCCGCTTCCGGGAGCACGACAAAACCATCGGCAAAGCCGAAGGATGGACCAACTACACCACTTTCTCGCTTTGGGACACCTACCGGGCCTTCCATCCCCTGCTGAACCTGGTGAACCAGCCGCTGCAGGCCGACATCGCCAATTCCATGCTGGCCCACTTCGACAAGAGCACGGAGAAGATGCTGCCCATCTGGTCCTTCTATGGCGGGGAAACCTGGTGCATGATCGGATACCATGCCTGCTCGGTGCTCGCCGACATGATGCTCAAGGGCGTGAAAGGCTTCGATTACGAGCGGGCCTACCAGGCCATGAAAACCACCGCCACCAATCCCCACTACGACTGCATCCCCGAATACACCGCCCTGGGCTACGTTCCCTTCGACAAAGAGAAGGAATCGGTCTCCAAGACGCTGGAATATGCCTATGACGACTGGTGCATCGCCCAGGTGGCCAAACTGCTGGGACACGAGGAAGATTACGCGTTTTTCATCGGCCGCAGCCGCAATTACCGCAACCTGATAGACCCTGAGACCAAATACATGCGCGGAAGGGATTCCCAGGGCAACTGGCGCACGCCCTTCGCCCCCATCGCCTACCAGGGGCCCAACAGCGTCCACGGCTGGGGGGACATCACCGAAGGCTTTACCATGCAGTACACCTGGACGGTGCCCCACGCTTTCGAAGACTATATGGACATCGCCGGCAAAGACTTTCTCCTGAAGCGCCTGGACAGCCTTTTCGAGTTGGAGATGAGCGACGACATCCCGGGCGCCCATGACATCTGGGGACGTATCGGCGGATACTGGCACGGGAACGAGCCCTGCCACCATGTGCTGTACCTTTACAACAAACTGGGCAAGCCCCGGTCCTGCCAGAAATGGGTCCGCTACGTGGCCGACCACTTCTACGGCAATACGCCCGACGCCCTGAGCGGCAACGACGACTGCGGACAGATGAGCGCCTGGTACATCTTCAACTGCATGGGCTTCTACCCCGTGTGCCCCGGAAGCGACGAATATGAACTGGGCTCCCCCTGCGTCCCCGGTCTCAGCGTGCGTCTTTCGGGCGGAGGCATCCTGCATGTCCACACCAAAAACTGGTCGAAGGAGCACGTCTATGTGAAAGCCGTCTATCTGAACGGACAGAAGATAAAAGGAACCACCATCCGTTATGCGGACATAAAGGATGGTGGCGAATTGCTGTTTGTGATGAAATAGGGACTTACTTCCAATACCTGATGGCCCGGACCGCCGCTTTCTGCAGCGTCCGGGCTTCTTTTTCGGTGATTTCGTTCTCCGTTCCCTGGTTACGGAAAGCATTGCCCTTGACGCTGACGCCGAAAACCGGCCGGATCAGGGTTTCGAACCAGACGCAGGCCGTGGCATAGCGGCCATACTTATAATCCATGTGGAAGCCGTCACGGGTGAATTCCCGGGCGGTTTTCAGTTTGCCCGCACGCAGGTTCTGCACCGCTACGCCGGAAGGAATCACCACGGGGATGTCGTAATCCTTCCGCAGTTTCCTTACGCAGGATTCAATGCAGCGGTACATCAGGTCCTGATCATAGGTGTAATTGGCGAAACTGCGGTTGTCATAGTCCTGTGCATAGGCCCAGGTCTGGTGCCACACGATGGCGGCATTGGGATTCAGGCAGTTCTGACGGACAATCCCGATCAGTTTCGGCAGCCAGGGGTCATAACTGTCCCAGCGGCCGCTTTTGGGCGAACCCTGCTGCAAGGTGATGATGTCCCAGGGCTCGTCGCCCAGACCGTCCATGAAACTTCCCTCCTGGTAACGCTTGACGGTTTCCCAGCAGTTGGCCACGGACTTCCGGTACACGTACTCGTGTCCCTGGGTTTCAAACTCGTTGCAATGCCGCTCCAGCGTACATCCGCCGATATAGAGCCGGCCCAGGATGACATTGCGGATGCCGGCGGCCTCCAGCAGGCCGGGCAGATACTCCGTAGCGTCATCGGAGAAAGAGTTGCCGATGGCCAGGATCCGGAGCGTGTCGGGGTGCTGCGGTAACGGGTGGTTCGGATAGAACGCTTCCTGCGCCTGTCCCCGGACAAGGGACAGGACGAGCAGCAGCAGACTGATCAGACAATACTTTTTCATCATTCTTCGGGTCTGTATTCCAGGATATCACCGGGCTGGCAGTCCAGGGCGCGGCACAACGCCTCCAGCGTGCTCAGGCGGACCGCCTTGGCCTTTCCGCACTTAAGGATGGAAAGGTTTGCGGGGGTGATACCCACTTTCTGCGCCAACTCGCCGGAAGACATTTTCCGGCGGGCCAGCATAACATCGATATTGATAATAATGGGCATGACAGGCTATTTTTCTTCTCCTGCGGCTTGTTCCTCCGGTTTCTGGCCCTTCAGGTAGGACGGCAGTTCCATGCCGGCCATCTTGAAGAGGTCATCCAGCGGGGGAACGGATTTCATCAACCCGGAAATGAAATTGGAAGTGGCGGTTTTGCCGTCGGCACCGTTTCCGCCGTCCCAGACCGTCACCTTGTCGATATTGATGCCCTTGACGGCCTCGACCTGGGTCTTCACCAGTTCGGGCAGCTTGTCGGCAATCATCATCAGGACGGCCTTCTGGGCATCGCCTTCGGCGGCTCCCACCAGGTTCTTGAAACCGTCGGCCTGCTTGGTCAGGATTTCCAGCATACCCTTTGCCTGGGCGTCCATCTTGGCGAAGATGGCGTCGGCCTCACCCTTTGCCTTGCGGCGGATCTGCTCGGCTTCGGCCTCGGCCTCGATGATTTTCTTCTGTTTGTCGATTTCTGCAGCGACCACGATGTTGGCCTTCTGGGTGGCCTCTTCACGGGCGGCACGGGCCAGTTCGGCGTCGCGCTCGCTCTGGTAGGCTTCTTCCAGGGCCTTGGCGGCCTGCACCTTTTCGGCAGCGACGGCCAGACGGTCGGCCTCGGCGGTCTTCTGACGGCGGAGGGCGTCGGAGTTGGCGATTTCGATCTTGGCGCTGTTCTCACCCTTCACGGCATCGGCATCGGCGGCAGCCACGTTGATACGGGTGTCCTTGTCGGCCAGGGCCTTACCGGTTTCACCGTAACGGTTCTGCTCGGCCACGCTCTTCTTGGCGTCGTTGATGGCCTTGGCGGCGGCTTCCTTACCCAGGGCCTCGATGTAGCCGGATTCGTCACGGATATCGGTCACGTTCACGTTGATGAGTTTGAGGCCGATCTTGCGCAGTTCCGCCTCCACATTGGTAGAGACGTTGGCGAGGAATTTGTCACGGTCGGCGTTGATTTCCTCGATGTCCATAGTGGCGATCACCAGACGCAACTGGCCGAACAGGATGTCCGTGGCGATGCTCTGGATGCTGTCCACGGAAAGGCCCAGCAGACGCTCCGCGGCGTTGGTCATGTTCTCCGGGTCGGTGGAAATACCCACGGTGAAGCGGCAGGGAACGTCCACGCGGATGTTCTGCTTGGAAAGGGCGTTGGTGAGATTGCACTCGATAGAGATGGGCTTGAGGTCCAGGAAGGCATAATCCTGGAAGACAGGCCAGATGAAGGCAGCGCCGCCGTGGATGCAGCGGGCCGATGAAATGCTTCCGTGGGCATTCTTGCCCGTCTTACCATAGATGACAAGAATCTTGTCGGAAGGGCAGCGGCGATAGCGCCTCAGAATGGCCGCCAGCGTTACGAACGCGATGGCTACGGCAATGAGAATCAGATACAATGTGTTCATAATTAGATGGTATAACTGTTATTTTCTTCGACTAGAACCGTATTGGCATTGATGGCGTCCACCACGCGCACCGGAGTGCCGGTTTTCAGGGGCGTCTCGCTTTCCGTGACGGCGTTGTACTCCCTGACGGCCCCGCTGATGGTAATCTGCACCTTCCCTTCCCCGCCGCGGGCGGCAGGAACGGTGAGATAGACCTTTCCCTCACAGCCGGCGGCCGACTTCTGCAGGTTGATGTTGCCGCTCTGCTGCATGCCGGAAAGCCATTTGAACATGTACATCACGGCAGCCACCAAGGCGATGCCGACGACCACGGAGACGGTAATCCTGAGGGCCGTGGAAGGAATGGATTCCTGCAGGAGGATGGCGCTCCAGCCGAAGCCCAGGACGAAGTTCACAAGGTTGCGGAAAGTGTACAGGTTGGCCCCGCCGTCAATATTGGAGAGGTCGCTCCCGTCCAGGGATGTATCCACATCCATGTTGAGGTCGAAATCGGAGTCGGCATCGGCCCCGACAAAGGTGAGGATGCTTTGAATGATGAAAATAAGGGATGCGGTCAGGGTGACGCCCCAGAGGATTTTCATAACGAGGCTGAGTCCAGCCCACCAAGTTGCAATCATAAAGCAGTTTAATTTGGTTTCTTTGGCAAAGATAATAAATATTTATTGAATTACAACAAAAATTAAAAAAATTTGCAGAATTGTTTTTTGGAAGAATTTTTGTATCTTTGAGAACAAAATTCGAACTACAATTATGGCTAACATCAATGACATCATCGGGCAGCTTGTCAATTCGGCTGCCGGCAAGGTGGAAATCCCTGCCAATGTGAAAGATCAGGTCCTCAGTGGTCTTTCGGGTTCCATTCTGGGCTCCCTCACCCAGACAGCCGCCAAGGCCGGCGGCCTGGATGAAATCAAGAGCATCTTTACCGGAAAGGCCGATGCCGCCACCAGCGACATCACCGCACTCGCCGGCAACCTCTTCAACAAGAATGTGCTGAGCAAACTGAACCTGGGCAGCCTGGCTCCGGCTCTTGCCGGCCTCATTCCCGGAATCATGACCAAACTCTCCGGCTTCATCAAGGACCAGGACGGTGACGGCGACGTTGACCTCAACGACATCCTCCTCTCCCTCAAGGGCGGTGCCGGCTCGGGTCTTCTGGGCGCAGCCACCAGTATCCTCGGCAGCCTCTTCGGAAAGAAGTAGGAAGCGCGGAAACTAGATAGCGTACAAATTGACTGAAAGGGACTGGATGTCTGTCGGCCCAAGGGCCTTCAGGCTTAATTCCGGGTCCGATTTGAAAAGCCGGAGGCCGAAGGTTTCCGGCTTTTTCTGCTGCCCGTGGGCTAGGGTGAAGGTTTTTCCGCAGAACGTGATTTCGAGGGTGCCCGAGAACGTCAGTTCCAGGGTGGCGGCGGCATACTCCGGGGCCTCTTCCGCCCAGGCGAAACTTTCTCCCTCGGAGAGTTTCAAGCCCTTCTCGTTCAGGGAAGCGACGGCTTTGCGGCCCTGCGTCTGATACCAGTAGAAGTCCGACAACTGGATGGTGACGCCGTCGCCGGTGGCCCTCTGCGTATGACGCGCCGGGAAAATGGAAGCCTGCACTTCGAAGCCGGCGTTTTTGACGGTGTGGATATAAGCCGAATCCAGCATGTTGTAATTCATGGTGCTCATGCCGCAGCGCCCGCCAATGCCTTGCAGCCTTTCTATGGTACCGGCAGCGCTTTCTTTCCCGGGATCCAGCAGAATCAGGCAGGAAGAATAGTTCCTGGCCTGCCTGACAGCCTCTTCATTGGCATCGAAGGCGATAAAACGATCTCCCAGGATTTCATGCGCCAGCGCATAGGATTCCACTACGGCGCTGTGAAGCATGGGAATGATTCCGGTTTCGCGGCAGGTTTCCAGCAGTTCCTCAAGGGTGGGGATGGGCGTTCGCAGGGCCGGGTCCGTAGAGGCCAGGACGTAGCGGGTCCGGAGTTCCTCAAAGGTGCAGTCGGTCACCTTGACGGGCTCGGGCACCGGCGAATAATCGGAGGCCATCCGCATGGTGCGGTTGATGGTGGCGTCGTGCATCAGGACCATGACGCTGTCGCGGGTGTATTTGACGTCGCATTCGATGGCCGGATAGCCGAAACGGGCGGCCATCCGGACCCCGGCCGGACAGTTTTCATTGATGTAGAACTCCTCTCCGTCCATGAGCCAGCAACCTCTGTGGGCTACGGCATAGGGAGATTCAACGACGGCATCCCGGCCGCAGGAAAGGGCCAGCAGGGACGCGAAAAGCAAGAAAACAAACCTTTTGATCATAAGGCAAACTTACAAAAAATGGCGGATAACTGCAAAAGAGTCCAACCTATTCCGATTTTTTGTAATTTTGCAAGGCAGGAAAACCGAAAAGAAATATGAAATACATCAAATCCATTTGCGCCATCCTTGCCGCCGCCCTGCTGGGAGGATGCATCTACCTCAATACCCTTATGCCGATTATCACCGGCTATGCGGCCAAGAACCTCGCATCGGCCGTATTCGTATCGGGCAGAAACCCGGCCGACGTGGAGGCCCTAGACCTTCACTTCTCCTTCATCAAGTTCAACAAAAACAAGGTGGACTTTGAGAATAAGACCGTCACCAGCCGTTTCCTCTGGGCCAAGTCGACAGCCGTCTATCGGGAAGGATACGGCGTGACGCTCCTCCGCGGAAAAGGGAAGGAGGCTTTCCTTCAGGGCGAGTATCCCCTTCCCAAAGACAACTATGCGGACTATCTGACCTGCGGCGACGAAGACACGCGCGCCAGGCTTGCCCCCATTGCCGAAGCCCTCGTGGACAAGCGCAGTTATAACGGGCATCCCTTCGCCTTCGTGGTCCTGCATAAGGGAAAGATTGTCGCCGAACGCTACGACAGCGGCATCACGGCCGGGACGCAACTCCTCAGTTGGAGCATGGCGAAGAGTTTCACCAACGCCCTCGCCGGCATCATGGCCGGCGACGGCCTCGTGGACATCCACGCGCCGCTGGGCCTTCCCCAGTGGCAGGAGGACGGCCGGAAGGATATCACCCTCAATGACTTGATGCAAATGCAGAGCGGCCTTCGCTGGAACGAGAATTACGGGAACCGCTCCGACGTCAACCTCATGCTTCACCGGGAGGCCGACATGGGCCTTTACGCCCTCTCGATGCCACTGGAGCACGAAATCGGAACGCACTGGTACTATTCCAGCGGCAGCACCAACCTGGTGATGCGATTCCTCCGCGGGAAATTCCCCTCTGACGAAGCGTTCCTCACCTACATGCGGGAGCGCCTTTTCGCACCGCTGGCCATCGCCAATCCCCATTTTGAACCGGACATGAGCGGGACGCCGGTGGGATCGTCCTACCTCTATGTGACAGCCCGCGACTTTGCCCGCTTCGGCCAGATGTTCCTGGACGACGGCTGCGTCGGCGACAAACGCATCCTCCCCGAAGGATGGGTGGACTACACGGTCACCCCGGCTTCCGCGAGCGAGGGCAAGTACGGTGCCTTCTTTTGGCTCAACCGTAGCCGCACCTGTCCCGATGTCCCGGAGGACATGTTCTCCTGCAACGGGCATGACGGCCAGCAAATCTATATCATCCCTTCCGAAGACCTAGTGGTCGTGGTGCTCGGCTACTCCCCCAAGCCGGAACGCGTCATTGACTTCAACGGCCTTCTGAAAGACATTATCGCACAGTTGTAATGAAAAGGATTCTGATCGTCCTGATGTCGTTCCTGCTGGGATGCGTCAGCCTCCATGCCCAGACCGTCAAGGATTCGGGATACCGGACCGTCGCCCATATCAAGAGTGACGGAACCATTCAGGACAGTTCCTACAGGACCATCGGGCACATCAAAGATGACGGGACCGTCCAGGATGCCTCCTACCGGATCATCGGCCATCTTCGGGACGACGGCACCGTCCAGGACCACAGTTACCGCACCGTGGGGCATATCAAGAGTGACGGAACGGTGCAGGATGCCTCTTACAGGACCGTCGGGCACATCCGCAGCGACGGCACCGTCCAGGATGCCAATTATCGGATCATCGGCCATGCCAAGGACATTCCCCCAAGGTGGGCCGCCTTCTACTTCTTTTTCTTGGAATAACAAAACGGCTGGCCCGCGGTGACCATCCCTTCAGAGGGAAAAAAGGAAAGAAGCTAATCTGCTGTTGCATTTTAGCTTCTTTCAAGTGCACTCTTAGGGACTCGAACCCTAGACCCGCTGATTAAGAGTCAGCTGCTCTACCAGCTGAGCTAAGAGTGCTGGTAACTCTGTGGAAGACTCGCTTCCTTTGTGACCCGTTCGGGGCTCGAACCCGAGACCCCAACATTAAAAGTGTTGTGCTCTACCAACTGAGCTAACGAGTCTTCCAAACCGATTTAAGCAGTTTCCCGTAACGGGATTGCAAAGGTAGTAACTTTTTTGGAATCTGCAATGATTTTTTTGAAAAAGTTTTAGGCCGAATACTCTTTGATATGCTGCTCCTGGGAGAGGCGGCAAACCAGCAGACGGTCCTTGGATTCGGCAACGATGTATCCGTCAAGTCCTTCCACCACGACCGTCTTCTCCGAGGCCGTGTGGACAAAGCAATTCCGGCAGCCATGAAGCCGCACATCGGCCCCGATGACGGAATTGCCGTCTTCGTCGGCGGGAAGGTGCGTGAGGAGGGAGCCCCAACTCCCAAGGTCGCTCCACGCAAGGTCTTCCGCAATCACATAGATGCGGGGCGACTTCTCCATGACCGCATAGTCGATGGAAATCTTTTCGCAGGTAGGGAAAAGCAGGCGGAGTTGCTCCTGTTCCTGCCCGGTGAACAGCGACGGGGCCAGCCGGTCCATCACGGCGGCGATGTCGGGGGCATAGGCCCGCAGTTCGCGTACGATGGTGCCCACATTCCACACGAAAATACCGGCATTCCAGAAATAATGGCCGTCCTCCAGATAGCCGATGGCCGTATCCAGATCCGGTTTTTCCCGGAACTCCGTCACTTTCACCAACTGGCCGTGAAGGGATTCGGCCGCATGGATATAGCCGTATCCGGTCTCCGGACGGCTGGGAGTGATGCCCACCGTGACGATGGCGTCACGCTCCTCCGTGAAGGCGAGCGCCTTGGCGATGGTTTCCGCAAATTCGGCTGTTTTCATCACCAGGGCGTCGGCCGGCGTGACCACGATGTTGGCCTCGGGGTCTTTCTTCTGGATTTTCCAGGAAGCATAGGCGATACAGGGTGCGGTATTGCGGCCTTCCGGCTCGGCCAGAATCTGGCTCTCCGGGACAGCCGGCAACTGCTGACGGACCAGCGGTACATACTTCTCTCCGGTGACCACCCAGAAATTCTCCGGCCGGCAAACCGGGCCGAAACGGTCCACGGTGAGTTGGAGAAGGCTCTTGCCCACCCCCAGGACATCGATAAACTGCTTGGGGACATCCGGCGTGGAGAGCGGCCACAGCCTGCTCCCGATTCCTCCGGCCATAATGACGACGTGCGTATTCATGCGTTTCAGTGTTAGACTTACAAATATACGCAAAAATAACTACTTCCGCCAGAAGCGGGAGGTAATGTCTTCCCGGCGGCCGCCAGCCACATGGTAGAGGCGCTGGTTGGTGGTGCGGCTGTCGAGCGGACCGCACTCGCTCCTGTAGGGGCCCAGTTTGATATAATCGAAAGCTTCCCAGAAAGCCGGTTCCACCGTCTCCCGGCCCGTGTACAGGGCCGCATCGAGCCCCAGGGACCGTACATGGCGGGCCAGGTCCAACAAGGCGGAGGGATCCCTCCCCTCTCCCAGAAAGAGGAAACAGTTTACGCCGAAATTGTCGGCCACCAGGGAATCGATCACCCCGGGAGTGAGTTCCTCCCCGATATCCTGCCGCAGGAACGGAGAGTGGCAGCCGATGCAGTTTCCCCGGCAGTTTGAAATGTCCACCGCCAGGGAAACGCGGTCCGGAATTTCCTCCAGGACCACGGACGTCATTTCCGGAACGTACTTGATCACTTGCCGATATAAAAACGGTGTCCGGCCTCTTCCTGACGCATCTCGGAGAACGAAGATACGCGCTTGAGGTAGCCGATGACCCGGGTGAGGTAGTCCAGGTTGGTGCTTCCGCACTTGGGGCACACCGCCAGCGTGTCCTTGGAGATATAGCCGCAGTCATTGCACACCGTGTTGCGGCAGTTGAAAGTGAAATAATTGGTCCCGTAATGGGCGGCCGTATTCAACAGCTGACGGTACTGCTCCTTGCTCAGATGCTCCGCAATATTCATGTGCAGGGCGCTGCCGCCGTCCAGGTATTTCACAAAGTCTTCTCCGTGGAGTTTGAACTTGTCGATCATGCTCAGACTCTCGTCCTCCGGATTGTAGAAGTAGGAACTGTACATGTTGTGCTTCCCGCTCACGAAATAGCCGTCCTTCTTGTCCCATTTGTAGTTCTTGCCCGAAAGGTTCTCCCCGGGCACGAACTCCGTGTTGAACATGGTTTCCTTGGTACGGTCTTTCCGGTTGCATACGTTGATGGTTTCCAGAAGGTTGTTCACGAACTCCTTGTAGGCCGGATTCGGGGAAATCTTGAGGCCCAGGAACTCGGCGGCATCCGTCAGGCCGTTCACGCCCACCGTCAGATACTGCTTCTTCATGTCGATGAAGCCGGCGCGATAGACATCCAGCATATCGGCCTTCAGGAAGTCCTTGATGATTTCGTTGAAGGCGGTCTGGTACTTGTGTACGCGGACGGTCTGTTCCGTCACGGCATCGGCAATGTACTTGTACAGCACTTCCTTGTCATACATGGAAGGCTTGAGCGGACGGTCCGGGGCGATGGCCTCCCCCTTCTCCACCTTGAAGTATCTGCGGGCGGCGTCCTGGATGAGGCGGTTCAGGTTGATGGTCATCACGCTCTTGGAGCCGGTGGCCACGGAAGCCGTACCCATGGAATACTGGTGCGTGGTGTGGTTATGGCCGTCGTCGTCCAGGTCCTTGAGGGAGTTGCGTAGGCGGCAGCAACTGGAAAGGCTGTCCGGACTGTTGGAGATGTAGCAGAAGAAACTGTGTCCCTTGGCCCACATCTCCGCCGTGAAATCGGCATACTCCTTGTCGGCATAATCGTCCCCGCCGTCGGTCAGAAGGGCCATGGTCTCCACCGGGAAGGTGAGGATGTAGTGGTTGCGCTCTTCGTTGAACCAGTTCATGAAATGCTTCTGCAACCAGGACAGCGTCTCCCACTTGGGAGCGCTCCCGTCCGGGAAACGGAACTCTCCGAACACGCCCTCGAAATAGGGTTTGTCAAAATAGCCGATGTTCCAGAACACCGTCTGGTAACCGCGGTTGCCAGCCGGCATGTTCATGGAATGGACCACCTGCTGGAAGCAGTTGTCGATCACCTTTCGAAGGGTGCGCTGCTTGGTGTTGTTCTCCACCACCTCGTCCAGGCGCTCCAGGTAATTGTCCCCGTAGTCCTTGCGGATGAAATAGTCCAGATACATCAGGAACTCCGGCGTGGCCACGGCTCCCATGAACTGGGAGGAGATGGAATAGACCAGGTTGATGAATTCCCCGCAGAAGGACTTGAGGTCGGTCGGGGCGATGGACACGCCGCCCAGTTCCCTGAGCCCGCTCACCAGGAAAGGATACATGGTGATGGCCACGCAGTAAGGATAGCCGGGGGTGCCGCTTTCGTCATGCTTGTACAGGACATGGGACTCCAGGTCCTGGATGTACTGCTGGGCAAGGCTTTTCCCGTACAGGGCCTTGATTTTGTCCTGCATGATGTAGCGGTTCTGCTTGATGTTGTTCTCCTTGTACAGTTCGTTGCCCAGCGTCACGATATTCTTGTGGGTGATGTTGGCGTTGGAGTCGAACTTGGAGCCAGTGGCGGCATTGGAAGCTTTGATATAGTCCCGGATAAAATCCCGCTTCTTGCGGAGGTCCATTCCCCGGTCGAAGGTTTCGATATACTCCAGGGCGGCCTTCTTGTTGATGGACATGAGGGATTCCACCACCTGACGGCGGATTTCCTGGCTGGACATCTTGTCGTAAATGAACAGATTGTCCACTACCGAGACGACGACATCTTCCGGAACGGGCTGTCCGGTATGGACAAAGGCCAGCCGGATCCCGTTACACAACTTTTCGCGGTCAAACTCCTCATAAGAGCCATTGGTCTTTCTTACTTCCATAGTCTATGTGCTTAATTTTCAATATCTTACATATTTAGCCGATAAAGAGAGGGGCGAAAAGTGACGGACTGTCTGAAGCGACAATCCGTCATTTTCCTTTACAAAGTTAGATGCTTATGCCCGATTATCCGGGCTGCCGCCGAAAAGTTATCAACAAACTTTTAAACAGCGGGAAACTAGTAGCCGAAAATCTCTTCCAGGGACACTTCCTGCACCGGGCCCAGGGTTTTGAGGAAGTCCATGTCCAAATCACCGGTGTCTCCCAGGATGGCGTAGTTGTATGTACGGCCTGCAATCCATTTGGCATGGACGCTGCGGAGGTCGTCCATGGTGAGGCCGTCCACCTTCTCGAAAATCTGCTTTTCCCGGGGCTCGGTCAGGCCCAGTTCCCGGGCGTTCAGATAACTGTAGAGAACCCGCTCTCCCTTGACGCGCTGGGTGCGGAGTTTGCCGAGGATGGAAGCCTTGGCGATGGCCAGGTTCTCCGGAGCCTCCGGAAGGGTTTCGATGATTTCGTCGAAACCTTCGCATGCTTTGCGGAGTTTGTCGTTCTGGGAAGCGATATAGGCCCGGAAGGAATAGGTGTCACCCTTGAAAACCGGATCGGACAGGCGGGCGCCGGCACCGTAGGCCAGGGCGCGGGATTCACGCATTTCCTGGAACACGATGGCGTTCCTGCCTCCGCCGTAATACTCGTTGAAGAGTTCGATGGCCGGATCCTCGGCCAGGTCCAAGGTCTCTCCCCTGTCAGAATACTGGACATAATTGAACTGACGGGCATCGTAATGCGTCACGAACACCTGCCTGGTGGGCGTGAGCCGTTTGACGGGGTAGGTCTTTTCCAGCGGTTCCAGATTGGCGGTGCCGTGCACCTTGGCCAGCAGTTCCTTCACCTGTTCCAGGGAAGCGGGGCCGTAATAGAGAATCTTGTGATGCTTGCCCAGCAGGGCCTTCAGGGAACCCAGGAGTTGCTCCGAAGTGAGGGCCTGCACCTGCGGGTTGGTCAGGGTCCTGGCCTGGATGTAGGCGGGGCCGTAGATCAGATAGTTCTGCAGGGCGCTGTTGCAGGCGCGCTGGTTCTTCTTGGTGTCGGCCCGCATGCGGAAGATGTCCCCCTTCATTTCGGACAGGATTTCCTCGTCAGCCTTGACATTCCGAAGTTGATATTCAAAGGTTTCCAGAGCGTCGGACAGGTTTTCGCTCAGGCCGCTGACAGAGAGGTTGGTGGTGTTTCCGCCCACCAGGACACTGGCGCTGCAGGCCAGGCCGTAAAGGCGGGTGGCATAGTCCGTGGCGCTGTACTTGTCGGAGCCCAGATAACTGAAATAATCGGAAGCCACATTCAGGACCGGATTGTTGTCCGACCCGCAGTCATAGCGGAAAGTAAGGCTGGCGATATCGTTCTGTTCGTTCTTCTTGTACAGCAGTTCCAGTCCCTGGAACTCGCTCACGGTCATATCCTTTGCAAAATCCACGAACACCGGTTCGATGGGGGCGGGCTCGGAGGCGGCGATAGCGGCCAGGAAGGCGCTCTGCTTGTCGCGGTTGGTCGCGATGGGCGTAATCTTGGGAGCGTCGATCTTCTTGATGCTCTTGTCCTCACCCAGGTGCTTGAACACGATTCCATACCCGTTTTCCGGGAGATATTCCTGCGCCCAGGCCACGATATCCTCTTTGGTGAGAGCGGCGATACGGTCCCCCCGGCCCACTTCCCATTCCCAGGAAGTGCCGTTGATGAAACTATTCAGGAACATGCCCACACGGGCACGGTTGGAAGTGAGGGCGCGCATCCGGCCCAGTTTGTAGTTGGCCTTGGCGGCCTCCAGAAGTTCTTCGGAGAATTCACCGGCACGGAGTTTGGCCACTTCGGCCAGCATGAGGTCGCGGACTTCTTCCAGGCTTTGTCCCTCCTTGGGGCTGCCTTCAGCGATCATGAGGCCCCAGTCGGAGCGGCCGTAGTTGAAGAAACCGCCGCCCAGGATAGCCTGGGTCTGGTTGAGGTCCAGGTCGGCCAGACCGGCCTCGCCATTATAGAGGATGGAGCCGGCAATCTCGGCGATCTCGCTCCTGGGGTCACTTTCACCGGGCGTGCGCCAGCCGATCATCACGAATTCGGCGTCATAGCCATAGACGTCCTTCACCCTGGGGGCGGTGACGGGCTCTTCGGCGGCGATAGTGCGCCCGGGAAGATTCGGATTGGGTTTCCAGCCGCCGAAATACTTCTCGATGACCTTCACCATCTGGTCCGGGTCGAAATCGCCGGAGAGGCAGATGGCCACGTTGTTGGGCACATAATACGTATCCTTCTGGTAACGGATGGCCTTCAGGGAAGGGTTTTTGAGGTGGTCCTGCGTGCCGATCACCGTCTGGGTGCCGTAGGGATGGTGGACGAAGAGCATGCTGTCCAGGGCGTCGATGGCCTTTTCACTGTCGTCGGTGAGGCCCATGTTCTTCTCCTCGTACACAGCCTCCAGTTCCGTGTGGAAACCGCGGAAGACGCAGTTCATGAAACGGTCGGCCTGGATCTTGGCCCAGTTTTCCACCTGATTGGAGGGAATCTCCTCCACATAGCAGGTGACATCGTTGGAGGTGAAGGCGTTGGAACCTTCCGAGCCGATGATGGACATCAGTTTGTCATACTCGTTGGGGATGGCAATCTGGGAAGCCTCCAGGCTCACGGAGTCGATTTCCTTGTACAGGGCTTCGCGCTGGGCGGGGTCCGTCAGGGTGCGGTACACCTCGAACAGGGAGTCGATCCGGGCCAGCAGGGGCTTTTCGGCCTCATAGTCCTGGGTGCCGAACTGCTCGGTTCCCTTGAACATCATATGCTCCAGATAGTGGGCCAGGCCGGTGTTGTCGGCGGGGTCGTCCTTTCCGCCGGCGTGGACGGCGATGTAGGTTTGGATGCGGGGTTCGTCCTTGTTCACGGTCATATAGACCTTGAGCCCGTTATCCAGGGTGTAAATCTTTGCCTGAAGGGGGTCTCCCTTCACGGTTTGGTACCGGGAACAACCGGTAAGGGCCGCCGCAGCGGCCAGCAAAAGCAGAAAAATTCTTTTCATGACAAGTATCGTTATATATACACTGCTAACTGAACTGCAAAAATACATAAAAATGTCGTATCTTTGCCCATTGGATTGAAAAGAAATAAAAAATCATATGAAAAATTTTGTAGAAGAACTCAGGTGGCGCGGCATGATCCAGGACATCATGCCCGGAACCGAAGAAAAACTGATGGAAGGCCCCAAGGCCGCCTATGTAGGAATTGACCCCACGGCCGATTCCCTTCACATCGGCCACCTCGTGAGCGTTATGATACTCAAGCATTTCCAGAGTTGCGGCCACAAGCCCTACGCCCTGGTGGGCGGTGCCACCGGCATGATCGGTGACCCCTCCATGAAATCGGCCGAAAGAAACCTCCTGGACGAGCAGACCCTGAATCACAACGTGGCCTGCATCAAGGCCCAACTCTCCCGCTTCCTGGACTTCGACTCCGACGCCCCCAACAAGGCCGAACTGGTGAACAACTACGACTGGATGAAGGACTATACTTTCATCAACTTCATCCGTGATATCGGCAAGCACATCACCGTGAACTACATGATGGCCAAGGACAGCGTGAAAAAACGCCTCTCCAGGGATTCCTCCGAGGGCATGTCCTTCACCGAATTCAGTTACCAACTCATGCAGGGCTACGATTTCTACTGGCTTTGGAAAAACAAGGGCTGCATCCTGCAACTGGGCGGAAGCGACCAGTGGGGCAACATCACCACCGGCAGCGAACTCATCCGCCGCATGGACGGAGGCGAGGCCTTCGCCCTCACCTGCCCCCTCATCCGCAAGGCCGACGGCACCAAGTTCGGCAAAACGGAGAAAGGCAACATCTGGCTGGATGCCGACCGCACCTCCCCCTACGAATTCTACCAGTTCTGGCTCAACGTGGCCGATGACGACGCCGAGCGCTACATCAAGATTTTCACCCTGCTGGACCGCGAAACCATCGAAAGCCTCATCGCCGAACACCGCGAGGACCCCGGCCAGCGCAGACTGCAGAAAGTCCTGGCCCGCGAAGTGACCGTCATGTGCCACGGGCAGGAGGCCTATGACAATGCCGTCGCCGCCTCCCGGATGCTGTTCAGCGGCAACTCCGAAGCCCTCCGCAAACTGGACGAGAAAACCTTCCTGGCCGTTTTCGGAGACGTTCCTTCCTTCGACATCGCCAAGGAAGACCTCCCCTGCAACATCCTGGACCTGCTGGCCGTCAAAACCGCCATCCTCCCCTCCAAGGGCGAAGCCCGCAAGATGGTGCAGGGCAACGGAATCGCCATCAACAAGGACAAAGTCGCGGACATCAATGCCGATGTCACCGAGGCCGACATCGTCAACGGCCATTACATCCTGGCCCAGAAAGGAAAGAAAAACTACTTCATCATCAACGTAAAATAAATGGAAAAGCCCGCAAGCACCCGGCAACTCAAGGTTGCCCGTGAAATCCAGAAAGACCTGGCGGAAATCATCCGCGCCAAAGGCATGGCCACTTTCGGTGGCGCCCTGGTGACGGTGAGCGAAGTCCGCGTGAGTCCTGACCTGTCGGTGGCCAAGGTGTTCGTGAGCATCTTCCCCTCCGACCGGCAAACGGCCGTAATGCAGTGGTTCGAGGAGAACAACAAGGCCCTCCGCGGAGAACTGGGGCACGTCGTGGCCAAACAGTTCCGCATTGTTCCGGAACTCACCTTCCTCCTGGACAACACCCTGGACTACGCTCAGCACATCGACGAACTCCTGAAGAAATAGATTCTTCGCTTCGCTCAGCATGACAAGCCTGCCTTTCAGAATCGCGTTCCGCTATCTTTTTGCCCGCAAATCGTACCATGTCATCAACATGATTTCGGGCATAGGAGTGGCTGGAATGGCGGTGGGAACGGCAGCCCTTGTCATTGTCCTTTCCGTCTTCAACGGCTTCGACTCCCTGGTGAGCCAGTCCCTGACGGACGCCAACCCGGACCTGGTCGTGAAACCCGTGTCCGGGAAAGTCTTCACCCCGGAAGGCTTCGACCGGGCCCTGGCCTCCGAAGACGTCCTGCGCCTGTCCAGCGTCCTGGAAGAGCAGGTTTTCATCTCTTACGAGAACAAGCAGAGCCTTGCCCGGGTCAAAGGAATGGACCCGGTCTCCGAGGAAGAATCCCCGCTCCGGGGGCATCTCATCGACGGAACCTGGCTGCTCCACCGCGGAAACCAGCCTTCGGCCGTCGTGGGAGCCGGTCTGGCCGCCTCCCTGGGCATGAATCCCCGTTTTGTGGCTCCCCTGGAAATCTACTATCCTTCCCGCACCGGTTCCATATCCCTGGCCAATCCGTCCGCCTCCCTGCGGACACAGAAAGTGCTCCTTTCCGGCGTCTTTTCCATCGGGACCGAAGCGGATGCCAAACTGGTGGTGGTTCCCATCGAGACCCTCCGGGAACTGCTGGAATACCCCACCGAAGTCTCTTCCGTAGAGATTTGGACGGCTCCCGGCCGGACCAAAGCCGTGCAGGAGGACCTTTCCCAAACGCTGGGCCCCTCTTTCCGCGTGCTGGACCGCTACCAGCAGGAAGCGTCCGTTTACAAGATGATGCGCTACGAGAAACTGGCCATCTACCTCATCCTCGTTTTCATCGTCCTGATTATCGCCTTCAACATTTACAGTTCCCTCAAGATGCTGGTCATCGAAAAGCAGGGTGACATCGGCACCCTCCGCAGCCTGGGGGCTCCGGAAGGGATGCTGCGCCGCATCTTCCTCCTGGAGGGGTGGCTGGTTTCGCTGCTGGGCATGGTCATCGGACTGGTGGCCGGGATTGCCCTGGTGCTGCTGCAAGAGCGTTTCGGACTGGTATCCATGCCCGGAAACTTCCTCGTATCGGCCTATCCGGTGGTCTTGAAAGCGACGGACATCCTGTGGACGGTCGCAGGCGTTGCCGGCATCGGCTACCTCATGGCCTACCTGCCCTCCCGGAAATTATGAAACGCCTGGGACTCATAGCGATTCTCCTTGTCCTCGCCGCGGCCGACCTTCTCTGCGGAAACGGTTTCAGCCTCCCGGCCGATGCCATTTTCTGGAAACTCCGGCTGCCGCGCATGCTCACGGCCGTCGTGGCCGGAGCGTCCCTGGCCCTGACCGGCGCGCAGATGCAGGCCGTTTTCCGCAACCCCCTGGCCGATCCCCATATCATGGGGGTGAGCGGCGGTGCCGGACTCGGAGCCGCCCTGGCCGCCCTGGCCGTCTCCGGGCTCCATCCCTGGGCCGGCGGCGTCACGATGGTTTCGGCCGCCTTCGCCGGGGCGCTTGTCACCGGTCTGGTCATTGTCGCCGTGGCCGCCCGCACCCAATCCACCGGCACGCTGCTGCTGGTAGGCGTCATGCTGGGTTTCGTCCTCAGCGCCCTCAGTTCCATCCTGCAATATTCGGCCGGAGAAGAAAGCCTGAAACTGTTCTACAGTTGGATGGCCGGCAGTTTCTCGGGCGTATCCTATACCGGCCTGGCCTTCATGGGAGCCATGCTTCTTGGCGGATTCCTCATCGCTTTCGGAAACGCCAAAGGGCTGGACCTGATTCTGTTCGGAGACCCGTATGCCGCCGTGAGCGGCGCCCCGCTCAAGGCCTTGCGCTTCCGGATTATGCTGGGCTGCTCCCTGATGACCGGTGCCGTCACCGCCTTCTGCGGCCCGCTCGGCTTCGTCGGCATCGCCGCCCCGCATATTGTAAGGCGGGTTTTCGGGACTTCCGTCCACCGGAAGGTCCTTCCCCTTTCGCTGGCCGCCGGCGCCTGCCTGACCCTCGCCGGAGACATCCTGTCCCAAGTGGGCGGCACGCCGCTTCCCGTGGGCAGCACGCTGGCCCTCATCGGCATTCCCCTCATCCTCATTTTGTTATGGAGGAACCGCCTATGATGGAAATCCGGCACCTTCGCCTCACCTACGGCCCCCGAATCCTGGCGCAGGACATCTCCTTCCACCTGGAAGGCGGAGAGTGCGTGCTCCTTGCCGGGGCCAACGGCTGCGGAAAAAGCAGCCTGCTCCGGGTATTGGCCGAAGAAGGAGGAACGCACTCGGCCAAGTGCATCCTCATCCCGACAAACATCCCCAAAGTGAAAGGATTCACGGCCGAAGAATTCGTACGCACAGGCTGCTTCCGGGAAAGCAACTGGGCCGGGAAACTCCGTCCCGAAACCGAGCGGCGGCTTCAGGAAGCGCTGAAACTATTGGGACTGAATGCCTTGGCAGGCCGGGACATCTCCACCCTCAGTGACGGCGAATTCCAAAAAGCCTGCATCGCCGTAGGGCTGGCCCGCCGGGCCGGCGTACTGCTGCTGGACGAACCCACCGCCTACCTGGACGTAGAGAACCGGCAGATGGTGCTGCACACGCTGCGGCAGGTGGCACGGGAAACCGGCACCGCCGTCCTTTTTTCCTCCCACGACCTCGCCGACAGCCTCGCCGTCGCCCACCGCGTCCTGGCCTTCACCCCGGACGGACGCTTCCTGGAATCCACCCCCGACACCCGCGAGGCGGTCCTTCACGCCGCCTTCCCCTCCTGGCGCTGAGTTTCCCTCCCGTCATGGGCAGGAAAAAGCCAGAAAACAAGACCAAAACCGTTAACCGGGAGGATTCCGGGAGCGATAATCAGCCTTTCACTTTTTCATCAGGGATGTCGGGATAAGGGACCATTTTGGGATGCTGCCGACGCAGTTCGTCCAGCGGGCCGTTGACGTAGCCCGTTACGGCCAGGGCGCTCATCCAGTGCAGGTGCTCCTGAGCCGACAGATGCTTCATCTGCTCCTTTCCGGGTTCCCCTTCCGGGGCGAGCGCTTTCAAAGTGGGAGCATACAGCACGCGGGAGATGTCCTCGGCCTGCAGGCGGCGAAGTTGCATCCGCTCCGGGATGCCTGAACCGGAAAGGCTGGCTTTCCTCTTTTCCCACTCTTCGGGATCGGTCCGGGAGGCCTTTTTCAGTCTCCGGCCCGATATGACATCGGCATTCCAGATCGTGCGCATGTCACCGAAGCCGTACAGGACCTTCGTCCCTTCCGGGCAATAGGCTTTGTTGCTGAACTCGATCAGTTCGCGGACCTGCCGGTTATCCTTGACGTTGCGCACGAGGATAGCCATGCGCGACAAATCACGGCCGCAGCGCAGGGCGGCCTGCAACAGGCCCACGCCCAATTCGATATTCCGGGGGCCCTCATCCACGGCCACCACCACATAATTCACCTTCTCATCGTTTTCAAACGCCTGCCAGAACCGCACCGTACCGGCAGGTTCGGCCATCCAGCGGAAGGCGTCATCGGCCTTGAGGAACGGCGCCGACTGCAGGAAAGCACCGGCCTGGCGGTCCAGATCCGGATCGTAAACCGTAAAGGAAGTCGGTGCCCGGCGGTAATCCTTTCCCGCGAAACAGCCGAACTCATACAGGAAACGGAGGGCTTCCTGCCCCGTATGGCCGAAGCCCACGATCCAGGCATGCAGTCCGTCTTCCACATATCCCAGCGGCTTGCCCTGGGCATCCTCGGCCTTGGAAACGAAGTTTACGGGCATCAGTTGCGGGCAATTGAGTTTGATGTGACTGAACGCCATCTGGTGCGGATTGATGGAGCGCACCCGGTGCCCGAAGGAGGCCACCAGCGTATCGATTTCGCTGGGGGTCGAAGCATAGTGGAACACTTTGGCCTTGATGGAAGCGTCGTCGGCTGTCAGGGTCAGCAGCCGTGCATTCTCCTCCTTGTCGTCGGAAAACAGGTACAGGCTGGTGCGCTCGTTGGACAGCCAGGGCTGCAACTTCTCCAGGCCGACCGCCTTCGCCAGGGAAGGGGCGTCGGCATTGGGAACACTGCCGCCGACCAGTTTGATCCGCCGGCTGCCCAGTTCTTCCTGCATCTTCCGCTCGGCCGTTTTGTCGAACAAGTTCGAAAGGTTCACCATCAGGATGCCGCCCTGGTCCTTTTTCTTCTTCTCCTGTTTCCACTCTTTCAGAATCTGCGCGGCCAAGTAGCGGGAATGGACGCTGACGCCCAGAAAGACATGGTGCTTCTTGTTCCGGCGGGCCTTCAGGAAAAAGGGAACGGCCATCCGGAAGGAATCCCGCGCCGGGCTGGGTTTTACGAAGAAGCGGACCAGAAGAATGAGCAGGACAAGGGCGAGCACACCGCCGACAATGCTCAGGTACAGGGTAAGGGGGTTTGTGAAATCCATAAGGAAAGTCTGTTAAAATGCGTAAGAAAAGCCCTGGATGCGATTCCAGGCGCCCCGGGTGAAATCGGGCACCTCCACCGGTACGCTGCCGTTTTCCAGGGAGATCCGGGAGAGTTCGGTCACGCAGCACCATTCGGCCAGGTCATATACATCCATATCCAGGGGAAGGCCCTTGTTCAGGCAGTAGATGAGGCGGTAGTCCATGATGAAATCCATGCCGCCGTGGCCGCCCACTTCCTTGGCCAGCGCTTCCAGTTCCGGCGTAAGGATGGGGCTGCGATACTGAGCCATCAGCGCATCCAGTTCATCGCCGCGGTAGGTTTTTTCTCCGCCCAGATTCTGGTAATCGACATTTTGGGCGCCCTCGTTCCGGAGGCAAACCTGGCCGACAGGATATTTGGCGGCATAACCGTCCGTTCCCACCAACTGATACATGCGGCTATAGGGACGGGGCGTCATCACGTCATGCTCCAGCAGGATGGTCTTGCCTTTTTCGGTGCGCATCAGGGTGAGGGTGACATCGCCATGGGCGAAATCCGTGCAGGCTTCCCCGGTGGCGGCCTCGACGTGCTTGGGGCCGTTGAAAGGCTTGGTGTCCATGGCCACCAGCGTGGTGAGGCGGTCTCCGCGATGGATGTTCAGCGCCTGGCACACCGGGCCGAAGCCATGGGTGGGATAAAGGTCTCCGCGGTGCTTTTGGTTAAAGTCCAGCCGCCAGTTGTTCCAGTATTCCTTCCAGAAAGGGTCCAGGTTGTGGTTGTAGGCGCCCTCGGCATGGATAATCTCGCCGAAAACGCCCTCCTGGGCCATTGTGAGGGCGGTGAGTTCGAAGAAATCGTAGCAGCAGTTCTCCAGGATCATGCAGTGGCGGCGGGTACGCTCGGACGTGTTCACCAGGTCCCAGCAGGCCTGCAGGGTTTCGGCCGAAGGCACCTCGATGGCTACGTGTTTTCCGTGTTCCATGGCATAGAGGGCCACGGGAACATGGTGAATCCAGTCGGTACAGATGTACACCAGGTCAACGGACGGGTCTTCGCAAAGGGCTTTGTACGAGTCCTCCGCCCCGGAATAGACGTGTACGGAAGGGCCTTTCACCGCCAAGTCCTGCCGGGCCTTCTCCGCGCGGTCCGGTTCCACGTCGCAGACGGCGGCGATATGGCAGCCGGGGACAAAGGTGAGGCGCTGGACGGCGCTGGAGCCGCGCATGCCCAGGCCGACGATGCCGATGCCGACATCGGCGATGGGGTCGGCCGCAAACTGCAGCATGTCCTGCTGCCCTGCCGGACGCGCGGGGACAGGGGTCTGGATAACGGAGGGGGCGCCTGGCTTGCAGGCGAAAAGCAGCGTCAGGGCCGCAAGGAGAATCAAGGTCTTTTTCATTGTATGTCTTTCAGTTTAATGGCTTGGAAAGTAAGGTGGGCCTGCGAACTCTCATACAGGATTCCCACGGTTTTTTTGTCGATGAGCGTCAGGCAGGAATAGCCCCAGCCGGTTCCCTCGTCCAGCAGCAGTTCCCGCTGCCAGGAAAGCCCTCCGTCCGTGCTCAGCCGGACTGTAATATTCTTCCGCTCCTTCGCATCGGCCGGATTGGAGAAAAGAAGCCTGCCCGGGCCGATTTTCAAAAGGCTGGCCATGCAGACCGGCTCTACCAGGGTCCCGTCTGAAGGATGGGGCTCCCAGGTGCGACCCAAATCCCGCGTCACATAGACGGCACGCCCGGTTTTCCGGTTGTCCCGCATGTTGAGCATGAGGACGCCGGGCTCCAGTTCCACCACCTGCGATTCCGTGGTATTGATTTTGGCCCATTCGTGTACCGTCCAAGTGGCCCCGTGGTCTTTGGAATACATGATGCCGGCGCCCGGCGTACGGTCCGGCTCCTGGTGCTGGAAAGGCACCACCAGCGTTCCGTCGGCCATGGTGACGCCCCGGCCGGGACCCTGGAAAGTAAAGCGCCAGGGGGCCCGTTTCACCTGACGGGTCAGGCTTACGGGCGTGCTCCAGGTGAGGCCGTCGTCGGTGGATCGGGCCATCATGAGTTGGGGCGTTTCGGCAGGCTCGAACCCGGAGCCGGCATTCCACCAGGTAAATTCCCCGGCCTTCCCGCCATGCGCCCAGGCGGCGAAAAGGAGCAGGTCGCCGGTCACTTCATCCACCAGGATACAGGGATCGCCGATTCCGTTCCGGTCCTGGGGCAGACCGCCGTATTCTCCCATGTCCATCGCCACCGTCATGGGGCCCCAGGTGCGGCCCCCGTCCACAGAACGGCGAACTCCCACATCGATGTCTCCCTGAAGGTCGTGCGAGTTGTTGCGCCGGATATCGAAGACCGCCACCAGCGTACCCTTTTTCGTGGTCACCAGTCCGGGGATGCGGTAGGCGGCCACGCCGTCGTCGCCGGCCGTCCGGACGGAAACGGCCAGCCGGTGCTCCCGGATGCCGCTTTCCTGAACTTCGACCCCTTGGGCCTTCAGGCAAATCCGGAAGGGCTTGGCGAGGTCTTTGATGCGGCTGCCGTCAATATTCACATAGAGTTGTCCATCCCGTACGGAGGCGCCGCGAAGCGCCCGGGACGGAAGTCCGCAGGCTTTGATGCGCCAGAAAGGATTCTCCCCTTCCGGAATCTCCACGCGGGCGATGGCCACGTCCCGGTCCAGGACGACCGGCACTTGCCGGTGATGAACCTGGACGGCCACAGAGAGCAGAAGCGATAGCAAAAACATAGGTCAATAATCTTTAAAGTATTCTATATCGGCCGGCCGCTTTCCGTCCGGCGTAGTGAAAGCGCAGGTGAACATCCATTTTACCAGGCGGGTCTCCGGGGTCCGGAACTCCCCTACCGGCAGTTTGATGAGCACCGTATTCCAACCCTTTTCCAAACGAAGGAGCCCGGCCGGAGGCAAAATTTCCTCCCCGTTGATCCAGATGCGGCTGTGCCGATGGTCCCAGGCCCCTTCCGGCGCCGGAAGATCCCGCTCCGAGCGGCTGTGGTTCTGCGTCTGGAAAAACAGGCCCGCCTCCCGGGCTTTCCGGCTGTAAATCCGGGCCGACGCATACACCGTGCTGTTAGGCTTCGGATCTTCCAGCAGTCCTTTCACGATGGAAGGCCCCCAGACATGGCGGAAATAGACGCTGGAACCCGTAATGGTGCGGGCGGTTTCCCACTTCCCCTCTTCCGGCGGAAAAATGGCCTCCAGATTTCCGCCGTTCGGGTAAACGGGCGAAATGGCCCAGCAGGCGTCTCCCTGCCGCTGATAAGGGAACGGGACATCGAGCGTTTCCCGGAAAGACAGCATCCTCTCTTCGAAATCGAGGAAATCCTCCCGGGCGGGGCCTTCCGCCGGAAGGACGGTTCCGAAATCGTCAAAATACTGATATCCTCCCCCGCGCCAGGCCCTGTCGGCCAGTGCCAGCGCATGGGGATAAAGGCCGTTTCCCCACAGGAGGGACTCTTCGTCCCGGTACACGTCGTTCCAAAGGCACAGGATGCTGCCGGCTATGTCGCCGGAGCCCTCAGGCTCATCGTAAATCCGGCTGGTATGAAGGCCGATGATATCTCCGAAGAAATCGTAATGGTTGATGTAGTGAAGCCGGCAGTCAACGGCGGGAATCCCCTTCTGCGCCCGGCCCCGGTAACTCCAAAGTTGCAGACCGTCTATTTCTCCGGGGCCGTAGGCCCAGCCCGGATTCCAGGACAAGGCCTTGCGGCCTTTCGAGCGCACGAAGGCCACCACTTCCGGCACAAACTCCGGCAGGGTGAACTGTACCTCGTCCGTGCCGATATGGATATACTCCGAAGAAAACACCTCCATCAGCTCTTCGAGCAGGTCTTTCACCACCGAAAGCCCCTTCTCCGACTGCATGCCGAAGCCGAAAGCCCGCTCGAAGGCTGCGCTGTGCCCGGGCATGTCCAGTTCCGGGACAAGGGTGACGCCCCGCTCCCGGCAATAGCGGTCCAGCGCCTGCATCTGCTCCCGGGTATAGAAAAGCCCCGGCTGCCGGGTCATGGACTCCGGGGCATTGAGTTGCGGATACTTCCTGCTTTCCAGTCTCCAGGCTTCGTTCTCGGTCAGATGCAGGTGGAAAACGTTCAGTTTGAACTGCGAAAACACCTCCACTTCGCGGTAAAGTTCCTCCATCGAAATATAGGTGCGCCCTACATCCATCATCCAGCCCCGGACGCGGAAAGCGGGCCAATCCCGGATTTCGCAGCAGGGAATCCGGCCGCCTGCCGACAACTGCCGGAGGGTCTTCCTCCCGTTGGCAAGGCCTTTTTCGGTAAGCGCTTCCAGCACAACGCCTTCCCGCCGGACCGTGAGCCGATAGGCCTCCTCCCCATTCAGGGCGGCCTCCGGGAGGCTTTCCACCAATCTTTCCGTCACGGGCGCATCGGCCTTGGCGGAGCCCTTCAGCCAGGTGATTTCCTGCGGCAAGGGCAATAAAACAGGCTTCTCCGCCTGCCCGCAGGCAAACAGAAGGAGGAGGGCCGACAGCAGGGCCGCCATCGGCCGGGGGGATATGCGTTTCAGTCTCCTCATGCTAACAAATGTAACATATATCGTTGAAATAATCAAGTTACTTTTTCGGTTTGCCAAAACACGACAGCATCACCTATGGATCGCTACTGGAAAATAAGGAATAAAAAAAGAGACCTGATGGAATTCAGGCCTCTTGGAGTACTGGGTAGGAGAATCGAACTCCTATTGCGAGATTGAGAATCTCGAGTACTAACCGTTATACGAACCCAGCAAGTGGAATGCAAAGGTACGATAAAAATCCGAATCTCCAAATTTTTATTTCAAAAACACGAAGAAAACAGCCATAATCATGCAGAAAAAAGCGGCCAGATGGTTCCATTGGACCGGCTGTCCCTTGAACAGAAACGTGACGATGACGGTGAAAATGGTCAGGGAAATCACTTCCTGAATCACCTTCAGTTGCATCAAGTTGAAAGGGCCGCCGTTCCCGACAAAGCCGATGCGGTTGGCCGGAACGGTGAGACAGTATTCGAAAAAGGCAATTCCCCAGGAAAAGAGGATAATCAGGATGAGCGGCCAGCCCGTGGAGATTTTCATCTCCTGGAGCTTCAGATGGCCGTACCAGGCGAACGTCATGAAAACGTTCGAAAACACAAGCATTAAGATGGTCCAGAAACCTTGCATGGCAATTTGTAATTGGGCTGCAAAAATAGTAACTTTGCACGAACAAATGAAGTAAAATCTACAATAATATGACACTCATCAAATCCATTTCCGGTATCCGCGGCACCATCGGCGGAAATCCCGGCGAAGCCCTCACGCCCGTTGACATCGTGAAATTCACGGCAGCCTATGCCTCCACCCTTCCCCAGCGCAAGCCCTCGCCCAATGGAGACCGGTACAAAATCGTCGTCGGCAAGGACGCCCGCATGTCCGGAGACATGGTGGAACAACTGGTGGTCGGCACGCTCATCGGCTGCGGAATCGATGTCGTGAAATGCGGCTTCGCATCCACGCCCACCACGGAAATGGCCGTCCTGTTTGCCCAGGCCGACGGGGGCATCATCCTCACCGCCAGCCACAATCCCCGCCAGTGGAACGCCCTCAAACTCCTCAACGACAAGGGCGAATTCCTGACAGCCGCCGAGGGACAGGCCGTCCTGGACCTGGCCGCCGCCGAGGATTTCCATTTTGCCGAAGTGGACCAGTTGGGCACCATCGAGGAGGAGGATTTCACGGATAAGCACCTGGATGCCGTCCTGGCCCTTCCGGCCGTGGACGTGGAAGCCATCAAGGCCGCCCGTTTCACCGTCGTGGTGGACGCCGTCAATTCCGTAGGCGGCATCATCATGCCCCGCCTCCTGAAGCGCCTGGGCGTCAAATGCATCGGCCTGAACTGCAACCCGACCGGAGACTTCGCCCACAATCCGGAACCCCTTCCCGCCAACCTTGTAGATCTCTGCGAAACGGTGAAGAAGGAAAAGGCCGACCTGGGCGTTTCCGTGGACCCGGATGTGGACCGCCTGGCCTTCATCTGCGAAAACGGAGAGCCTTTCGTGGAAGAATATACGCTGGTGAGCGTGGCCGATTATCTGTGTGAACTGGCCCGGAAGGAAGGAAAGCCCATCGCGACGGTCTCCAACCTCAGTTCGACCCGCGCCCTTCGCGATGTGACGGAAAAACACGGCGGGAAATACTATGCCGCGGCAGTGGGTGAGGTGAATGTCACCACCAAGATGCACGAGGTGGGCGCCCTCATCGGCGGCGAAGGCAACGGCGGCGTCATCTATCCGGCCATCCATGCAGGCCGCGATGCCATGGTGGGCGTGGCCCTGTTCCTGAGCAACCTGGCCCACAAGGGCCTGAAGGTAAGCGAACTGAAGAAAACATATCCGCAGTATTTCATCGCCAAGAACAAAATCCAACTCAGTGACCCGGCCCTCATCGACCGCATCCTGTCGGAACTCAAGAAAATCTATGCCGACGAAAACATCAATGACATCGACGGCGTGAAAATCAACTTCGAGGCTGACAAAACCTGGGTACACCTGCGCAAATCCAATACCGAGCCCATCATCCGCATCTATTCGGAGGCCTCCACCATGGAAGCCGCCGAAGCCCTGGGCAACAAAGTGATCGCCGTAGCCGAAAAAATCATCAACGGATAATGTTTTCGTTCCGGACAACACCGCTGGAAGACCAGTTGGACAAGGCTTTGCTGTATGGCAAAGTAGGCTGTTTCTGCACCCAGAACTGCTGGGACACGGGGAATGGCCGGTGGATGTATGACATCTTCTCCTCCCGGGGGAACCTGGTCACCGTCTTCAACCCGCGCGAAGCGGAACTGACGCCCGGCACCAACCACATCGTCTTCGAAAGCGACCAACTCCGCGAACTGGACGCCGTGGTGGTGGAAATCCAGGACGTAGGAGTGCGGTATTTCAACTACACCAAGGACGTGATGCAGTTGATGGAAATGCTCAAACTGCTGGACGAGGAGGCCCCTTCCCTGTACATCATCGACCACATCAACCCGTCCGGCCGCGTGGTGGAAGGCTCCATCCCGGCCGTTGCCGGAGAGATGTTCGTCCCCAAAGTGGCCCATCGGCACGGCCTCACCCTGGGCGAACTGGTGAACCTGTATGCCTCGGAGATCGGCGCCAAATTCCCCATCCACGTCATTTCGGCCATGGCTACGGATGCCAACCGGCAACTCATGCCCTGGACCATCGCTCCGGCGAGCGACATCCCGGGCCTGTTCAGTTCGTATCTGTACAGCGGCGGCGGCCTGTGGAACAATACCACCCTGACCCCGGGAATCGGCACGGCACGGCCTTATGAATATATAGGTGCCCCCTTCGTGAAGCCCCTCCGCCCGGAGAGCCTTCCCCAGGCCCAGGGAGCTCTGCTCCGCCCCTGTTCCTTCACACCGGCAGCCGGCCGCTACGAGGGAGAACGCTGTTTCGGCTTCCAGATCATGCTCCTTCCCGGAGAGCCCTATCACAGCCTGCTCCACACCCTGCATCTGATGCGCTGGTTCCGCGAACACTATTCGGCCTTCGAATTCGAGAGCGCTTTCTGGACCAAACTGGCCGATCCCGTGCTGGAGGCCTACCTGCGCGAGGAGATTTCCTTCGACGTGGTACAGGAGCATATAAAGGTGGAAGAGCAGAAATGGATTCGCAAGGCCAAGCGATATGTGCTGTATGACGATGCCCCCTACAGAATGAAATAACGGGACACCTCTGCATCTACTGCGATTATTACAAATAGCCGATGAGAGGAAATATTTGGTAATTACAAAGAATCTTTCTATCTTTGCGGTCCAAAATTGTTAACAATTTAATTTTTACGTAAAATGAAGAAAGGAATTCATCCCGAAACCTACCGTCTTGTAGCTTTCAAGGATATGTCCAATGACACCGTCTTCGTCACCCGCAGTTGCGCTCCCTCCAAGGAAACCCTTACTGTGGAAGGCGTTGAATACCCGCTGGTGAAACTGGAAATTTCCAACACTTCCCACCCGTTCTACACGGGCAAGGTGAAGCTGGTGGACACCGCCGGTCGTGTGGATATGTTCTATCAGAGATACAAGAACCGCAAGAAATAAGTTCTTCGGTCAACAAGGTTCAGCAACCGGTTCCCTCAGGAGGGTGCCGGTTGTTTTTTTGCATCCACCTCGTCTATATCATTTTTTCTCTTTTCTCCAAATTCTGGCAAGGCTTGCCAAAATAGGGTTTTCTGGCGCGACGGGCGTAACTTGCCGGAAATTTTAAAAGACAATGCTATGAAAAGAGAAAAGAATCAACGCGAAAAACTTTGGGAAGAAGCCTGCGGCCACTGCATTTACTGCGGCCGCCCCGTAGAATTGGAAAGCATGGAGATCGACCACATAGACCCTCTGTGCCTGGGCGGAGACAACAGTTTTGAGAACAAAGTCTGCTCCTGTCCCGCCTGCAACGCCGCCAAAGGCGGAAAGCCGCTGGAAGAATTCCTGGCGGAGAACATGGGCAAGACCAAGCGCAAACGCTTCAGCAACAGGGTGAACCACCTGGCCGCGCAAAACAAGATGTCCTGGGTCAAGGCCTTCCGGCTGGACCCTTACACAGACGAGGATTTCGATGAAGACTTTGACGACGGCTTCGAAGACATTTTCCCCGGAAATGACGGGGCGGTAAGCCGCCTGCATTTCAACGGAACATTCTCCATCGAATTCCGGTAGCGCAAACTGACAGAATGGCAGATGGACGGCGTTGGCAGGCATTTTGAAGGAACGAGGGCCGAAACACAATGAATCATGGCAGAGAAAAAGAAAAAAAATACAGAAGAAGTAATTGATTCCAAGAAGTTGGCGGCCCTGGAAGCGCGGCTGGAGGGTTTGAACGAAGAACTGGAAGAAGCCAAAAACGCTACGGAAGAAGCCACGAAAAAGACGGAGGAAGCCGAAAAGAAAGCCGATGCCGCCAAAGCCGACTATCTGCGCCTCATGGCAGAATTCGACACCTTCCGCCGCCGCACGGCCGAGGAGAAACTCGCCCTGGTGAGTTCGGCATCGGCCGAGACCATCAAGGGCCTCCTCCCCATTCTGGACGACTGCGAAATAGCACTCGCCTCCCTGGAAAAGAGTACCGACAGCGATGCCGCCAAAGAAGGCACGCAGATGATTTTCACCAAACTCACCACCTACCTCAAAGGCAAGGGACTGGAGCGCATCGAAGCCAAAGGGACCAACTTTGACACCGAACTGCACGAAGCCGTCACCACCTTCCCCGCCCCTTCGGAAGAACTCAAGGGCAAGGTAATCGACGTGGTGCAAACGGGATACACCCTGGGCGGCAAGGTTCTCCGCTATGCGAAAGTAGTTGTAGGAGCATAAATTATGGCAAATAAAAGAGACTACTATGAGGTTCTGGGCGTAGCCAAGACCGCATCGGCCGACGAAATCAAGAGCGCCTACCGCAAGTTGGCGCTCAAGTGGCATCCGGACCGCTGGGTAAACGGCTCCGACGCCGAAAAGAAAACCGCCGAGGAGAATTTCAAGGAAGCGGCCGAAGCCTATTCCATCCTGTCAGACCCCGACAAGCGCGCCAAATACGACCAGTTCGGCTTTGCGGCCGACCAGATGGGCGGCGGCGGTGCCGGCGGATTCGACTTCGGCGGAATGGACATCAACGATTTCCTCCGCAACATCTTCGGAGGCAGTTTCGGCTTCGATTTCGGAGGCGGCGGATTCGGCGGTTTCAGCGGATTCGGCGGCGGAGACAGCCAGCCCCGGACACAGCGCGGACGGGATATCCGCACCAGCGTCAAACTCACCCTGGAAGAGATTGCCACCGGTTGTGAGAAAGAAATCTCTCTGGAGCGCGCCCGCCCCTGCCCGGACTGCGGCGGAAAAGGCGCCAAAAGCGAGGCCGACATCAAAACCTGTCCCACCTGCGGTGGCCAGGGCCGTGTCCGCCAGCAGACCCGCAGCCTGTTCGGCGTGGGCTACACCATCGGCATCTGCCCTCAGTGCCAGGGAGAAGGGAAGGTGATTTCCAACCCCTGCCGCCGTTGTAACGGAACCGGCCTGGAGCGCCGCCGGGAACTGGTAAGGGTCCGCATCCCCGCCGGTGTGGAAAACGGCATGCAGATTACCATCCGCGGAGAAGGCCACGCCGCACCCCATGGAGGCGCCAACGGAGACTTGCTGGTGGTCATCAACGAAGTGCAGCACCCGCAGTTGCAGAGAGACGGCAACAACTTATTCTATACCCGGACTATCTCCGTCATGGACGCCATGCTGGGCTGCGAGGTTTCCGTCCCCTGCCTGGACGGTAGTTACAAGGTGAAAGTAGAGCCCGGCACCCAGTCCGGCACCGTGGTCAAACTGCGCGGGAAAGGGCTTCCCGCCGTACAGGGCTACGGCCGCGGAACCGGAGACCTGTATGTGAAATTCCAGGTCTGGGTACCCCACAAACTTTCCCGCAGCGAGAAAGAGGCCCTGGAACAGATGCGAAGCAGTTCCTCCTTCACGCCGGATCTCACCCGCGAAGACAAGGCCACCTTTGACAAAGTCAAAAATATTTTCTAAAAAATCCCGGAAAAGTTTTGGAGGTTTGCAAAAAGTTTGTACCTTTGCAGTCCCAAAACAAACGCAACCTCTTGTAAGGAGCCAAACCGCAATGTTGCATAAAGGAAACAGAAATTATGGATTTGATTAAAATTGCAGAGCAGGCTTTCAATAATGAGAAAGCAGCCTCCTATCCGGAGTTCAAGGCAGGTGACACCATCACCGTGACCTACAGAATCAAGGAAGGTGATAAGGAAAGACTTCAGAAGTTCCGCGGTGTCGTGATCCAGATCAGTGGTATGGACCCGTTCACCAAAACCTTCACCGTCCGCAAAATCGCCAGTGGCGTGGGTGTAGAAAGGATTTTCCCCTTCCAGTCCCCGTTCATTGACAGCATTGAGGTAAACAAGTATGGCAAGGTTCGCCGCGCCCGCATCTTCTACCTCCGTGACCTCACCGGCAAGAAGGCCCGCATCCGCGAGAAAGTCTACACTGCTGAAAAATAAGGAAGCGGCCTGAAGGCCCTCCGAAATGGCTCCATAGCTCAATTGAATAGAGCATTTGACTACGGATCAAAAGGTTACAGGTTTGAGTCCTGTTGGAGTCACAAAAACCCCGTCTGAAACACTTCAGATGGGGTTTTTCAAAACTATGGACGAAATGACTTTCCGGCCCATGCGCCGATTCAAGCAGCAACTTCCCGAGGAGGAGTGCATCGACATATTGCAGAAGGCCTATCGCGGCTTCCTGTCCGTGAACGGCGACGGAGGCTATCCTTATGCGGTCCCCATCAACTTCCTGTACAAAGAGGGAAAGTTGTATTTCCACTGCGCGGTGGAAGGCCACAAAGTGGATGCCCTCCGTGCCGACGACAAAGCCTGCTTCACCGTCATCGACGAGCCCCGGCGGGAACCGGGCGACTGGTGGTACCACGTCAGGAGCGTGATCTGTTTCGGCCGTGTACATATCCTGGAGGACGAGGCGGAGAAGGACCGTTACCTGCGGCTGCTCGGCGCCAAGTATTTCCCGGAGGGATACGACATGGAGTCCGACATGCGGCGCAACGCGCCCCGTGCCCTGGTGCTTGCTTTCACCATCGAGCACCTGTCCGGAAAAAGCGTCAGAGAGAAATAGCCCGGGGACAGCATGATGAAACGGATAGAAGTCGTTGCGGCCATCATACGCAAGGGAGATAAGGTTTTCGCCACCCAGCGCGGCTATGGAGAGTTCAAAGACTGGTGGGAATTCCCCGGCGGAAAAATGGAAGAAGGGGAAACGCCCGAGCAGGCGCTCATTCGTGAGATTCACGAAGAGTTGGATGCAAGAATCAGCGTGGACAAGTTCCTGTACACGGTGGAATGGGACTACCCCCAATTCCATCTTACCATGCACTGTTATCTGTCTTCCCTGCTGGACGAAGCCCTTCATTTGAACGAGCACGAAGCAGCCCGGTGGCTGGGGAAAGAAGAACTTCACTCCGTGAACTGGCTGCCGGCCGATGTGAGCCTTCTGCCCCTGATCGCCAAAGAATTATCATAAATAAACGAACGCATGAAACACACCCTGTTTGCCATGGTCTTCTCCCTTTTCAGCCTTTTTGGCGCCAAAGCACAGAACAACTTTTCCGTAGAGGACTTCCAGAAAGCCCTTGCACCGGACACCCGCCTTATCGATGTCCGCACGGAAGCCGAATTCAAGGAAGGACATCTTCGCGGAGCCGTCAACTACGACTGGTTCCAAAAAGATTTCACGCAGCAGATTGAATCGGCCTTTTCCAAGGATGCGCCCCTTTATGTCTATTGCAGGAGCGGGAAACGAAGCGCTGCGGCCGCCGAGAAACTCACCAAGGCGGGCTACACCGTTTACAATATGCTGGGCGGCTACCAGGCCTGGACCAAGGCCGGCAAGGAGGTTACCCGTTATGAAGTGGAACGTTTTGTCACCGCTTCCGGAAAGCCGCTTGAGATCACCCTCATCAAACACGGCTCCCTGGAACTCCGCTACGAGGGGCTTTCCGTCCAGATAGACCCCGTCACCGAACTCGGCAAAAAGACCGACTACGCCAAGGAGTTTCCCAAGGCCGATATCATCCTGGTCACCCATGAACACGGAGACCACTATGACCCCGAGGCTATCCGGAGCCTTTCCGACAATGATACAGAACTGATTACCAATGCCCGCTGCGCGCAGATGATGGGATATGGCACTGTCATGGCCAACGGAGACGCCCTGAGCCGCGGCACCCTGCACCTGTCGGCCGTACCGGCCTACAACACCACGGAAGGGCATTTGCAATTCCACCCCAAAGGAAGGGACAATGGTTTTGTCCTGACGGTGGACGGTCTGCGGATTTACGTGGCGGGCGACACGGAAGACATTCCCGAGATGGGGCTGCTGGAGAATATCGACATCGCCTTCCTGCCTGTCAACCAGCCCTACACGATGACCGTAGAGCAGTGCATCCGGGCCGCCAGGATCATCCGCCCGCGCATCCTGATTCCCTATCACTTCGGGCAAACCGACGTCTCTCCCCTGCCCGAGGCGCTGCCCGGCATCGACGTCCGGCTCCGGCAAATGCAGTAAAAGTCCTAAACCAGGCACGGAGACTGCTAAAATACCCTGAACTTTTTCCTCATCTTTGCACCCACTATGAATTATAGCGGAATCATTGTCGGGGCAGCCGTTTTTCTGAGCATCGGCATCTGCCATCCGGCTGTCATCAAAATGGAATATCACTGGGGAAAACAGTCCTGGTGGGTTTGGCTGCTAGTCGGCCTGCTCTGTGTCGCCGGCTCTCTCGTCGTAAAGAACCAGATCGTTTCCACGATCATCGGAGGCTTCGCCTTCTCCTGCCTCTGGGGCATTCACGAAATGTTCCTGCAGGAGAAACGGGTCCTGAAAGGATGGTTCCCGGAAAATCCCAAACGCCACGCATACTACGAGGCAAAAAGGACCGGGAACGCGCCGAAACATTGATATTCTCATTTAGATTTGCTATCTTTAGGGTCACATTAAAACTGTGACCATGAAACAAATCATTGAATGTGTACCCAACTATAGCGAAGGGCGGGACAAGGGCGTCATCGATGCCATTGTTGCGGCCATCCAAACCGTAGAAGGCGTCAAAGTGCTGGATGTCGATCCCGGCGAAGCCACCAACCGTACCGTCGTCACCTTTGTCGGAGAGCCGGCCGACGTGTGCGAAGCCGCCTTCCGGGGCGCCGCCAAAGCGCAGGAACTCATCGACATGAGAAAACACCACGGAGCGCACCCCAGAAGCGGAGCCACCGACGTGCTGCCCCTGATTCCGGTCGCCGGCATCACCCTGGAAGAATGCGCCGCCCTGGCAAGAAGCCTGGCTGAGCGCCTGTATCGGGAACTGGGCATCCCCTGCTACTGCTACGAAGCCGCAGCTTTCAAACCCGAACGCAAGAACCTGGCCGTCTGCCGCGAAGGGGAATACGAAGCCCTGGCCGAGAAAATGGCCGATCCCGCCCGCAGGCCGGACTTCGGCGGAGCGTGGGACGAGGTGGCCCGGAAAGCCGGCGCCACCAACGTGGGCGCCCGGAACTTCCTTGTCGCCGTCAACTTCAACCTCAACACCACCAGCACGCGCCGGGCGATGGCCGTCGCCTTCGACGTCCGCGAAAAAGGGCGCAAATCCCGTGAAGGGGACTCTTGGATTCCCGGCACCCTGAAGGGCACCAAGGCCATCGGCTGGTTCATTGACGAATACGGCATCGCACAGGTATCGATGAACATCACGGACATCGACGTCACCCCCCTGCATGTCGCCTATGAGGAAGTCAGCGCCAAGGCGGCCGCCCGCGGGCTCAGGGTCACCGGTGCGGAAATAGTGGGGCTGGTTCCCCGGAAAGTGCTCATCGACGCCGGCAAATTCTATCTGGAGCGGCAGCAGCGCTCCCTGGGCATCAGCGAATCGGAGATCGTAAAGATCGCCGTCAAGTCCATGTCCCTGGACGACCTCAAGCCCTTCAACCCCCGGGAGAAGGTCATCGAATACCTGATGGACGATGGCCGGAAGGGCCTTGTTGACATGACCCTCAAAGATTTCGCCCTGGAAACGGCTTCCGAGAGCGCCGCGCCCGGCGGCGGCTCCGTATCGGCCTGCATGGGGGCGTTTGCGGCGGCGCTGGCCACCATGGTTGCCAATCTGTCCTCGCACAAACGCGGCTGGGACGATCGCTGGAAAGAATTCTCGGACGTTGCCGTACAGGGACAGGCGCTCCTGGACGAACTGCTCAAACTCATCGACGAAGACACGGCCGCCTTCAACCGCATCATGGACGTCTTCTCCATGCCCAAGACCACGGACCAGGAAAAAGCGGCCCGGGCCGAGGCGATGGAGCAGGCCACCCTCTATGCCGCAGAGGTTCCCCTGAGAACCATGGAAGCGGCGCTCAAAACCCTGCCGCTGGCCCTGGAAATGGCCCGGAAAGGCAATCCCGCATCGGCCTCCGATGCCGGGGTGGCCGCCCTGGCCGCCGTCGCCGGCATCAAGGGGGCGCGCCTGAATGTACGCATCAACGCCGCCGGCCTCAGGGACAAAGGCCCGGCTCTCCCCCTTCTGCAACGGGCCGATGCCATTGTCGCCGAGGCGGAGTCCCTGCAGGAAAAAGTATTGGATGAAGTGAATAACCACATTGAACTATGACCTTTCAGGAAGAAATTCTCGCAGGCATTCCGGCACAACTTCCGGAAGCCAAGCCCTACAACCCCGAAATCAACCATGCCCCGCGCCGGAAAGACATCCTGAGCCCGGAGCAGAAGGTACTGGCCCTGAAAAACGCCCTGCGCTACTTCCCCGAAAATCTCCACGCCGCCCTGGCGCCGGAATTTGCCGAGGAACTGAAGCAGTACGGCCGCATCTACATGTACCGCTACCGTCCTTCCTATAAGATTTACGCCCGCCCCATCGACGAATATCCCGCCAAAAGCCGGCAGGCGGCCGCCATCATGGCCATGATCCAGAACAACCTGGACGAAAGGGTGGCCCAGCATCCGCACGAACTCATCATCTACGGCGGCAACGGCGCCATCTTCCAGAACTGGGCCCAGTACCGCCTGGTGATGCAGTATCTGGCCACCATGACCGACGAGCAGACGCTGGTGATGTACAGCGGCCACCCGCTGGGCCTTTTCCCCAGCCACAAGGATGCCCCGCGCGTGATCGTCACCAACGGCATGGTCATTCCCAACTACTCCAAGCCCGATGACTGGGAGCGCTTCAACGCCCTGGGCGTGAGCCAGTACGGCCAGATGACGGCCGGCAGTTACATGTATATCGGCCCGCAGGGAATCGTTCACGGCACCACCATCACGGTGATGAACGCAGCCCGCAAGGTGAGATCCGCCGCCGGTGCTCCGGATGACAGGACGCTGCTCTTTGTGACGGCGGGCCTGGGCGGCATGTCCGGTGCCCAGCCCAAGGCCGGCAACATCGCCGGCGTGGTGAGCGTCACGGCCGAAATCAACCCCAAGGCGGCGGAAAAACGGTACGCGCAGGGCTGGGTGGATGAACTCCACGAAAACCTGGACGAACTGGTTTCCCGCATCCGCAAGGCGGTTGCCGGAAAAGAAGTGGTCTCGCTGGCCTATGTAGGCAACGTCGTGGACCTTTGGGAACGCCTGGCCGATGAGGACATCCACGTAGATCTGGGCTCCGACCAAACCTCGCTGCACAATCCCTGGGCCGGCGGCTACTACCCGGTGGGCTACAGCCTGGAAGAAAGCAAACGCATGATGGCCGATGAGCCGGAGCGGTTCAAAGAGGCCGTCAAGGCATCGCTCCGCCGGCATGTGGCGGCCATCAATCGCCTCTCCGACAAGGGAATGTATTTCTTCGACTACGGGAATGCCTTCCTGCTGGAGAGTTCCCGCGCCGGTGCCGACGTGCTCAAGGCCGACGGCTCCTTCCGCTATCCTTCCTATGTGCAGGACATCATGGGGCCGCTCTACTTCGACTACGGATTCGGCCCGTTCCGCTGGGTGTGCATGAGCGAAAAGCCCGAAGACCTCCGAAAGACCGACGAACTGGCCATGAAGGTACTGGGCGAGATCGCCGCCCGCTCCCCGAAGGAAATCGCCGGACAGATGCGTGACAACATCCACTGGATCAAGGAAGCCGGGCGCAACAACCTGGTGGTGGGCTCCCAGGCCCGCATCCTGTATGCCGACTGTGAAGGCCGCACCCAGATTGCCCTGGCCTTCAACGAGGCCATCCGCAAAGGGGAAATCAGCGCTCCCATCGTCCTGGGACGAGACCATCACGACGTCTCCGGAACCGACTCCCCCTTCCGCGAAACGTCCAACATCTATGACGGCTCCCAGTTTACGGCCGACATGGCCGTGCAGAATGTCATCGGAGACGGTTTCCGCGGCGCCACCTGGGTGTCCATCCACAACGGTGGCGGCGTAGGCTGGGGCGAGGTCATCAACGGAGGCTTCGGCATGGTCATCGACGGATCGGCCGAAAGTGACCGCCACATCCGCGAAATGCTGTTCTGGGACGTGAACAACGGCATCGCACGCCGCTCCTGGGCCCGCAACGAAGGCGCCCGCTTCGCCATCGAGCGCGAAATGGCCCGCACCCCGGGACTGAAAGTCACACTCCCCAACCTTGCAGACGAAAACTTAATCAGAAAAGCCTTACAATAATATGCATTCCATATCATCCGAACATCTTTCCCTGGAAAGAGTCAAGGAAATTATCGACAACAAAGAAAAACTCACCCTGTCCCGCGAAGCCGTAGAGGCCATCGTCAAATGCCGCACCTATCTGGACCGGAAAATGGAGGACATCGGCCGCCCCGTTTACGGGGTTACGACCGGCTTTGGTTCCCTGTACAATGTGACCATTCCGCATGAGGACCTGAGCCGGTTGCAGCACAACCTGGTGATGTCGCACGCCTGCGGCACCGGAGAAAAAGTGCGGCCGGAAATCGTGAAACTGATGCTGCTCCTGAAGGCGCAGTCCCTCTCCTACGGCCATTCCGGAGCGCAACTTGTTACCGTGCAGCGCCTGGTCGATATGTTCAACGAAGATGTGCTTCCCATTGTCTATCAGCAGGGTTCGCTGGGCGCTTCCGGAGACCTGGCGCCCCTGGCCCACCTGAGCCTGCCGATCATCGGCCTCGGGGAAGTGCTTTATAAAGGGGAGGTGCGGCCCTCGGCCGATGTGTGGAAACAGTTGGGCTGGGAGCCCATCAAACTGCAGTCCAAGGAGGGTTTGGCCCTTCTCAACGGCACGCAGTTCATGAGCGCCCATGCCATCTGGAGCATCCTCAAGAGCATGCGGCTGAGCCGCTGGGCCGACCTTATCGGCGCCATGTCCCTGGATGCCTATGACGGACGCATCGAACCGTTCCTGCCGCTGACACACCAGTTGCGCCCGCATACGGGCCAGATTCTCACCGGCAAGAAATTCATGGAAATCCTGGAAGGCAGCGAACTCATCCGCCGGCCCAAGGAACATGTGCAGGATCCGTACAGTTTCCGCTGCATCCCGCAGGTGCACGGAGCCGTGAAGGACAACATCCTGTATGTGAAATCCGTCCTTGAGAATGAAATCAACTCGGCCACCGACAATCCGAACATCTTCCCGGACGAGGACATGGTGATATCGGCCGGAAACTTCCACGGGGAGCCCATCGCCATTCCCATGGATTCCCTGGCCATCGCCATGAGCGAACTGGCCAGCATCTCCGAAAGGCGCACCTACCAACTCATCCACGGCCTGAGGGGACTGCCCAAATACCTGGTGGCAGAACCCGGTCTCAACAGCGGCTTCATGATTCCGCAATACACGGCCGCCAGCATCGTTTCCCAGAACAAGGGGCTCTGCTGGCCGGCTTCCTGCGATTCCATCCCGTCTTCGCAGGGGCAGGAAGACCACGTTTCCATGGGCTCCAATGCCGCCACCAAACTGGTCCGCATCGTGGACAATGTCGAAACCGTGCTGGCCATCGAACTGTTCAACGCCGCCCAGGCGCTGGAGTTCCGCCGTCCGCTCCATTCTTCCCCGGTCCTGGAACGCATCTTCACGGATTATCGCAAGGAGGTGCCTTTCGTGAGCACGGATACATACATGCATCCCCTGATTGAAAAATCCATCCGCTTCATCAAGAACGAACAGTATTTGGCATGATCATCAAGAATATCGGACGGCTGGTGGGGATTGTTCCGGAGGGCGTTCTCCGGAAGGAAGGGCCCGCCCAGGGAGAGACGGGCACGCTGGAAAATGCCTGGCTCCGGGTCGAGGACGGCCGCATCGCCGCTTTCGGCCCCATGGCCACCTGCCCTTCGGTTGACGGCGAAAAAGCGGTCGATGCCGGCGGCGGCATGCTGATGCCGGGCTTTTGCGACAGCCATACGCACGTCGTATATGCCGGGAGCAGGGACGGAGAATTCCTGGACAAGATCAACGGGCTCAGTTACGAGGAAATCGCCGCCCGGGGCGGCGGCATCCTCAATTCCTCCGACCTGCTGCACCGGACCTCCGAAGAAGACCTCTACCGGCAGTCGATGGTCCGGGTGCAGGAAATGATGGAAAAAGGCACCGTCGCCCTGGAAATCAAAAGCGGCTACGGGCTCAATCCGGCCGACGAACTGAAGATGCTCCGGGTCATCCGGCGCATCGGCCGGTCGGTTCCCGCTACGGTCCGGAGCACCTTCCTGGGAGCCCATGCCGTGGGCCGGGGATACACCCACGAAGCCTATGTGCAAACCGTCATCGACCTTCTCCCGGAAGCCGCCCGCTGGGCCGATTTCGTGGACGTCTTCTGCGACGAAGGCTTCTTCACGGTAGAGGATACCGCCCGGATCCTGGAGGCGGCCAAGGGCCTCCTGGTGCCCAAAATCCACGCCAACGAACTGGCGGTGAGCGGCGGCGTCCAGGTGGGCGTCCGATACGGAGCCCTCTCGGTAGATCACCTGGAGCGGACCACCGACGCGGAAATCGAAGCACTGAAGGGATCGGCCACCATGCCCACCATGCTGCCGGGGTCGTCCTTCTTCCTCGGCCTCCCCTATGGCCGGGCCAAAGATTACATCAAGGCCGGGCTGGGCGTAGCGCTGGCGTCGGACTACAATCCCGGATCCTCCCCTTCCGGAGACATGCGCTTTGTGATGGCACAGGGCTGCATCAAGATGCGGCTCACGCCCGTGGAAGCCTTCAACGCCGTCACGCTCAACAGCGCCTACGCCATGGGGCTTTCCAAGGAACTGGGCTCCATCACCGTCGGCAAAAAAGCGGCCCTCATCCTCACCCGGCCGGGCTGGGACCTTACCAAAATCGCCTACCAGTATCAAACGCCCTTCATCCAGCAGGTTATCCTATGAAACACTGGGGTCTCCCGTCAGTTACGCTCAGGAATTGTCGCTCATACCGCTAAAAATATTTCGCAAAGACCTTTGCATTTTTATAAAAAAGTAGTACCTTTGCAGTCCATTCTTCTGGATGTAGCGCAGTTGGTAGCGCACCTGGTTAGGGACCAGGAGGTCGCTGGTTCAAGTCCAGTCATCCAGACTTCTAGAAATCAAGCACTTACGATTTTTCGAAAGTGCTTGATTTGTTTTTGGGCCGGCTGGAGCGAGGGGTCAGAGTCCCAGTTGTGCCAGGAAGTGAGAAAAAATGGCAGGTTGGCAGATAAGCGGAAACGCCAGGCCATAGACGGCCCCCCAGAAATGGGCGCTGTGGCCAATGTTGTCCATATTCCTTTTGGCCATGTACCAGCAGTACAAAAGATATAGCGGCGCAAAGATATATCCCGGCACCGGAATGGGAATCAGGTAAATGTAGATGCCCATCTTCGGTTCAAAGAGGATAGACGCAAAAAGGATGGCCGATACGGCGCCGGAGGCGCCTACGGCGTTGTAATTCCAGTCGTTCCTGAACTTGATGAGGTCCCAGAGGCTGGATACGGCGATGGCGCTGACATACAAAACTACATACAGCACAATGCCAAGCGTATCGCCGAATGCCAGGGCAAAATACTGCTCAACCACCCTTCCGAAGAAATAGAGCGTGAGCATGTTGAAGAAAAGGTGCCCCCAGCCGCCGTGGACCAGGCCGTACGTGAGCATACGATACCATTCCTTCCGATGCCATACGGAATAGGCGTTGAACAGGAGTTTATTCCCGTTCAGGGTGCCGGTGAAGCACAGGATGCTCACCAGACAGGTAATCGCTATGAGGACAATCGTTATCATTTGTCCCCAAACTTACGCAAAATTTTGCGGAAAACCGCGAAATTTTATGTAAGTTTGGGCCATGGAATACCTGTCAAAACAACGATACGACGAAATTTCGGCCGAATTGAAACATCTCATCGGCGAGGTTTACCCCAAGGTGACGGATGACCTCGCGGAGGCCAGCGCCCAGGGGGACCGGAGCGATAATGCGGGATACCGCGAAGCCCGGCGGATCCAGGGAAAAACCATCAGCCGTATCCGTTTCCTGCAAAAGATTCTGGAGCATTCGCGGGTCATCGACCCCGACGTCCTCCCCAAAGACAGGGTCTGTCTGCTGAGCCGGGTCGAATTCACGAACCTGTCGGCCAATACCCGCATGTGTTTCCAGATCGTCAGCCCGCACGAGATGGATCTGGAGGCCGGCAAGATTTCGCTGAAATCCCCGATCGGCGCCGCCCTGATGGGCAGGAAGGTCGGCGAAATCGCCGAGGCCCGAGTCCCCTCCGGAACCCTGCGCCTGCGAATCGAAAGCATCACGCTTGACTGAAGCGAAGCCCTGCCTCTATGAGGCCCGTACGGTCTGGATGACCACAGAGATCACAATCAAGGAAATTCCCAGCCAGAAAGACCCGTTCAGTTCCTGCAGTTCCCCGAACAGGACGGCGGCAAAAGCGATGCTGTAAACGGGCTCCAGATTGTAGGCCAGATGAAGGAGGATGAGCGTTTTCCATTTTGCAGGCGCAAAGTCAGTCATCTTGGCTTCTGCCGCCTGCCTATTTCAGATTGATGATAATGACGCCGTTGGCTCCGCGGGAACCGTAGATGGCGGCGGAACCGGCGTCTTTCAGGACATCGATGCTCTTGACGTCGTTGGGATTGATCCACTCAATGGAAGATTGGGGGGCGCCGTTGACGATGAACAGCGGCTCCGTGCTGGAATTGATGGAACTTGTACCACGAATGGTAACTTTGTTCCCCTGAACGACCACACCGGCGCACTTTCCCTGAATCAGTTCATAAATGTCCCTGTAGGGCATTACGTCCGTATCGACATTGACGCTGGAGACAGACGTCGTAAGATTTTTCCGAACCTCTTTCCCATAGCCGATGTCAACCACTTCGTCGGAAGGGGGTATGCCCCGCGATTCGGAAGTAAAGAAAACCCCACAGGAAGTGAGCAGTGCCATAAAGGCAAAATATGTTAATATCCGTTTCATATCCACAAAACTAACAATATTTTTTGATTCCTCCCATACAGAGCCAAAAAAAGAGTATATTTGCACCATGGGAGTTTACAGAGAAATGCGTCCGGAGGAATTCCGGGATATCGAAGGGAGAATCCTCTATGAGGACAATCATCTGCTGGTTTTCAACAAACGCACGGGGGAAATCGTACAGGGAGACAAAACCGGGGACGAGCCGCTGAGCGAAACGCTGAAGGCCTTCATCGCCCAGCGGGACGGAAAGCCCGGCCAGGTATTCATGGGTGTGCCCCATCGGCTGGACCGTCCGGTAAGCGGCGTCACGCTCTTTGCCAAAACCTCCAAAGCCCTGGAGCGCCTGAACAACATGCTCCGGCAAGGGGAAATCCACAAGACCTACTGGGCCCTCACGGCGGAAAAGCCGCCCAAAGACAGCGATATCCTTACGGACCATCTCACCCGGAACGAAGCCCAGAACAAATCCTATGTCAGCGCCGGCGGTAAGGAAGCCCGTCTCAAATATACCCTGATTCAGACCACCCAGCGCTATTACCTGCTGGAAGTGGAGCTGTACACGGGCCGGCATCACCAGATCCGCTGCCAGCTCGCGCACATGGGCTGCCCCATCAAAGGAGACCTTAAATACGGCGCCCGCCGCTCCAACCCGGACGGAGGAATCAGCCTTCTGGCCCGCCATATACAGTTCATCCACCCCGTCAAAAAGACCGAGGTGGATGTGACTGCTCCTGTCCCGGAAAGTTGGAAAGGAGTAGAAGGATAACGCGCCCGTACCGGATTTATTTTTTCAAATCCTTAATATATTTTCTCCGTATCCGTGCACACCATTGACTGGGAGGCTCTCCCATCACTTTCTTGAAATTCTGGAAAAAAGCCGTAACGGAACGGAAACCGGAAAGTTGCGCCAAGTCAACTACCCTGAGGCTCATGTTATTCCGGAACAAATCCATGGCGTGCATCACGCGGTAATAATTCACATACTGCCGGAAATTCCGACCGGAATAACGGTTGATAATTTTACTTAGCGAACTCCTGTTGGTATAGACCGCCGAAGCCAGGTCCTGAAGGGAGAAAGACTCCACCAGGAAGGGCTTGCGCTCGGTCATATACCGGCAGCACCTGTCGTACAGCATCTGATCGATCGCCGTCAATTCATACGTGTCAGACAAGGGGTCCGAAGGACCGGATTGTTCCAGGGCATCCCTCAGACAGGCTTCTTTTCTGCGCAGGCGCAAATACAGGATGATTCCCACACCCACAGCCAGCACACAGAAAAGAGCCAGGAACAGTACGATAAGGTTCATGGTTTTCCTAAGGCGGGCCGGGCGGGCGCGTTCTCCTCTATGTCAAAGAACTCTATTTCTTGATGGAATCGAATCCCTTTCCGTAAACGCCGTTTACCGAACTCACGGAGAGGAATGCCGAAGGGTCGATCTGCTTGATATAACGGAGCATCAGATTGAGGTCCGTCTTTCTTGTAAGGACCATCAGCACCTTGGTGTCCTGCTTGGTGTACCAGCCTTTACCGTCCAGCACGGTGACGCCGCGATGCAGATCGCCGGTGATGGCATCGGCAATCTTCTCATACTCCTTGGACAAGATGAAGAGTTGGACGCTCTGCTGCGAACCGGAAATGTACATGTCCAGCACATAACTGTTCACCGTCACCAGGATAAGGCCATACAGGACCGTCGTGACCTTTTCGGCAAAAGGCATCTTGAACATGACCGGATTGCCGGCGGCGTCCAGAACCGGGAGGCCCGTCACCGGATCCAGTTCGTTCACGAAGGAGGGAATCAGCAGAGAAGAGCCGATGATGATGAAATCCAGGAACAGGATCACCTTGCCCGGAGACACATTGTGATATTTGGTATAGATCAGGGCAATGATGTCCGTCCCGCCGGTAGAGCCTCCGTTGGAGATGCTCATGCCGATACCGATGCCGGCCATGAGGCCGCCCATCAGCACACTGAGCAACTTGCCGTTGTCGATGGCCAGCGTCTTGATGATGGTCGCAGGAATCAGGCCCGGAAGGAAACGCAGGGCCACGGACGCCAGGATGATGGCATATATGGTCTTGGCGCCAAATCCCATTCCCAGGACGACCATGGCGACCCCCACCAGGATGGCATTCAGGACAAAGTAACTGTAACCCATCTGGATGGTTCCGCCGGTTGCGTACTGGATCATGGAACTGATACCCGACACGCCCCCGCCAATCAAGTTGTTGGGGATGAGGAAGGTGGACCATCCGGTCACATAGATCAGAATACCCAGGGTAACCAGAAGCCACTCCTTGATGTGGGTGAAGAGGTTTTTTTGGAGAATCGGCATACTTATTTTTTCTTCTTTCTAGTAATTCCGGTTTTCATTTCGTCGAAGCCTTCGCCGAAAACGTTATTGGCAGGGACCACCGTCACGAAGGCCTTGGGATCCAGGTCTTTCACCACCTTCACCAGTTCGGGCAATTCCGTCTTGCGGAGCATCACCATCAGGACCTGGCGGTCCTCCTGCGTGTACCAGCCGACCGCCTTGAGGGCCGTGACACCCCGCCCCATTTCCTTGTTGATATAGTCTCCGAGTTCATGGATGTGATCCGAGAAAATCAGAATCTGAACCGTCGAATCCTTACCCAGCATGATGAGGTCCAGCACGTAGGCGCATACACCCATTGTGATGTAACCGTACACGACATCGGTGAAACAATGGCCCGGCACGAAAATCAGGAGGGTGATGACGATAAAATCGGCAAAGAGATAGAAGCGGCCGATGGAGATGGGCCAGAACTTGTTCACGATCAGCGCCAGAATGTCCGTTCCGCCGGTGGAACCGCCCCGCATGATGATCAGGGCCAGCCCCACGGCTTCCAGCAGGCCGCCGATGATGGGAACCAGGATTCCGTCTCCCACATACAGCACCTCCCCTTCCACCGACCACAGGCAACGCATGCTCTCATCCCCCAGGATGCGGAAAAGGGCCGTGGACAACAGGATGGCATAGATGGTCTTGATGCCGAAGCCCTGCCCCAGGATGAACCAGGCCAGGACCAGAAGCAGCACGTTGATCCCGAAGTACCAGATATCCACCGAAATCCCCGTCACCATGGCCAGCAGGGCCGATGCCCCCGTAAGGCCGCCGTCGATCATGTGATTGGGCAGCAGGAAAGACTGCCAGGCCATGACGAAGAGCACGACGCCGACCGTGATGACAATATAGTCGAAAATACCTATGAGGATTGTTTTCTTGTCCATAGCCTATTTTTTCAGGACCACATTGACAATGCGCCCGGGGACCACAATGACCTTGGCAATGGTCATGTCCCCCACATACTGGGGCGTTTTCTCATGGGCGCGGACGGCAGCCTCCACGGCGGCGGGAGTGTCGCTCGCCTGCGCCTCCAGGAAGAAACGCGTCTTGCCGTTGAAGGAAACCGGGTACTTCACCAGGTTTTCGGCCGCCAGTTCAGGCTTGTATTCCGGGAAAGCCGCATAGACTACGGAATCCTCGTGGCCCAACTGATGCCACAGTTCCTCCGCAATGTGCGGGGCGAACGGCGACAGCACAATCGTAAGCGGTTCCAGGATGGCCCGTTTGGAACAGCCTCCCAGATCGTTCAGGGCAATCATGAAGGCCGAAATGGTGGTATTGTATGAGAAGTGCTCGATGTCTTCCTGCGCCTTGCCGATGAGTTTGTGCAGGGCCTTGAGTTCATCGCGGGTGGGTTCCTCGTCCGTGACGAGCCATTTCTCGCGGTCCCAGAACAGGCGCCAGAACTTCTTCAGGAAGCGGTTCACACCGTCGATACCCTTGGTGTCCCAGGGTTTGGCCTGCTCGATCGGGCCCAGGAACATCTCGTACAGACGGAGGGTGTCGGCCCCGTAGGTATCGCAGATTTTATCGGGATTCACCACATTGTACATGCTCTTGGACATCTTTTCGATGGCCCAGCCGCAGATGTACTCGCCGTTTTCCAGGACAAATTCGGCGTCCTTGTAGTCCGGACGCCAGGCGCGGAAGGCCTCGATGTCCAGCCGGTCGTTATACACGATGTTCACATCCACATGCACCGGAATGGTTTCATACTGGTCCTTGAGGCCGGCCGATACGAAACGGTTGGTGCCGGGAATCATATACACGAAATTGGAACGGCCCTGGATCATGCCCTGGTTGATGAGTTTGCAGAAAGGCTCGTCCTCGCAGACATAGCCGAGGTCGTACAGGAACTTGTTCCAGAAACGGCTGTAGATGAGGTGGCCCGTAGCATGCTCGGTTCCGCCGATGTACAGATCGACGTTGCGCCAGTATTCGTCGGCCTTGCGGGAAACGAGTTCCCGGTCATTGTGCGGATCCATATAGCGCAGATAATAGGCACTGGAGCCGGCAAAACCGGGCATAGTGCTGGTTTCCAGCGGGTAACCGTCATATGTCCAGTCTTTGGCGCGGGCCAGCGGCGGCTGCCCGTCTTCGGTGGGCTTGTACTGGTCGATTTCCGGAAGGGTCAGCGGAAGGTCCTCCACGGGAACCGGCGTGGCGATGCCGTCCTTGTAATAGATGGGGAAAGGCTCTCCCCAATAGCGCTGACGGGAGAAGATGGCATCGCGGATGCGGTAGTTCACTTTCCGGTGTCCCAGTCCGTGGGCCTCCACATAGTCGATGGCGGCGGGAATGGCCTGCTTTACGCTGAGGCCGTTCAGGAAACCGCTGTTGCACATGATACCTTCCTTGGCATCCAGGCTCTCCTCGCTCACATCGGCCCCTTCGATGAGGGGGATGATGGGCAGGCCGAACTTCTTGGCAAAAGCATAGTCCCGGCTGTCGTGGGCGGGGACGGCCATGATGGCGCCGGTGCCATATCCGGCCAGCACATATTCCGAAATCCACACGGGCACTTTCTCCCCGGTGAGCGGATTGATGCCGTAAGCGCCGGAGAACACGCCGGTGACGGCTTTTCCGGCGATTCTTTCCCGTTCCGTCTTCTTTTTCACCTGCTCCAGATAGGCCTCCACCTCATTTTTCTGCGAGGCCGATGTGAGAACCGGCACCCACTCGCTCTCGGGGGCGAGAACCATGAAGGTGACACCGAAGATGGTGTCGGCCCGGGTGGTAAAGATGGTCACGTCATGCTCCTGCCCGTCGCACTGCACCTTGAAGACCATCTCCGCTCCTTCGCTGCGTCCGATCCAGTTGCGCTGCATCTCTTTGAGGGATTCCGTCCAGTCCAGCCTGTCAAGGCCGTCCAGAAGACGCCCGGCATAGGCCGATACCCGCAGTTGCCACTGCGTCATCTTTTTCTGGAATACCGGATGGCCGCCCCGCTCGGAATAACCGTCCTTCACCTCGTCGTTGGCCAGTACGGTTCCCAGCGCAGGGCACCAGTTCACGGTGCTTTCTCCCTGATAGGCAATACGGTAACGCATCAGGACATCGGCCTTTTCCTTTTCGGAGAAAGCCTTCCACTGCGCAGCCGTAAAGGGCTCGCCTTCGCTGCAGGCAGCCTCGACGGCGGCACTGCCTCCCTCCTCGAAGGCCTTCACAAGGTCTTCTACAGGACGGGCTTTCTGGAGTTTGTTGTCGTACCAGGAGCCGAACATCCGGAGGAAGGCCCACTGGGTCCACTTGTAATAGTCGGGGTCGGACGTGCGGAACTCGCGGTCCCAGTCAAAGGAAAAGCCGATACGGTCCAACTGCTCACGGTAACGGGCCACGTTGTCATGGGTGGTCTTCTCCGGATGCTGACCGGTCTGGATGGCATACTGCTCGGCCGGAAGGCCAAACGCATCGTAGCCCATCGGGTGAAGGACGTTGAAGCCCTTCAGGCGCTTGTAGCGGGCATAGATGTCACTGGCGATATATCCCAGCGGATGGCCGACATGGAGCCCGGCGCCGCTGGGGTACGGGAACATGTCCAGCACATAGTATTTGGGTTTGTCCGAATCTGCACTGGCACGGTAGGTCTTGTTCTGGGCCCACCACTGCTGCCATTTCTTCTCAATCTCAATAAAATTGTAATCCATATCTAGTTTATAGTCTTTCCATTGATGCCGAAGCGGCCCTTCTCCTTGGTGAGACGGAATTCCACGGCCACCGTCAGGGCCACCTTCGTCTTCTTGCCGCGATGACGGCCCGGCCGCCACTTGGGAGAGGCGGACACTACGCGGACGGCTTCATCGTCCAGGGACTGATGCACGCCGCGGGCCACTTTCACATCCTGCACTTCTCCCTTCTCGTCGATGATGAAATCCACCAGGACGGTGCCCTGGATCCCGTTGTCGAGGGCATATTTGGGGTATTTGACGTATTGATAGACCCAACGCTCCATAAACGTGCGGGGATCCTGGGAATTCAAGAACATCGGTTTTACGTCCACGTCACTGTAGGCATAGGTTCCCACCGGGGTTTCCTTCTTGCCTTCCGTGCGTCCCCGGAACAGCGGCCGGGGCCCGTTGGCAAGATGCTGGACGAAACTGAAGATATACTCCAGTTCCCTTTCCATCCCCTCAAAATTGACGATGGAATAGGTGTCACGGCCGGTTCCGTGCTCCGGGTATCGGCCTGTCGTAAAGAGGACGGAGGGAATCTCCTTGCTGTAAAAAACCACATGGTCTCCGGGATAAGGCTCCTGGGGCACCGCCTGGGCCTGGATGGGAAGCAGTTCCCCCTGCAGGCTTTGAATGATGGCTCCCAAGTCCAGATTGGAGGCCGTGTAAGCCTGGAAACCGTTTTGCTCAAGCCCCAGCACGTCCAGGTTCACCATGGCGTCAATGTTTTCCACATCGGAAGCGAAGGCCCGGTTCAGGAAATACCACGACCCGGCAAAGGAATCACAAGATGCGCCGAAACCGACAAAGAGGATGCTCCGGCGAAGGAGCGTCCGGGCATAGGAAAGTTTCTGCGCCAGTTCCAGCAGCATGGCCATGCCGGAGGCGTTTCCATTGGCTCCATAATAGGTACGGTTCACGACTTCCCCGTCCACGGTAAGCTGGTCTGTACCCAGGTTGTCCATTCGGGCTCCCACGACGATATAATGGCCGTTCTGACTCTTGTCCCAGCCTTGCAAAAAACCGACTACATTGCGGGAAGTGAGCGTGTCCGCCCCCTGGGCAATCTTGAATTCACTGCCCACCGTAAGAACGTCGATGCCATATTCTTTCAACTTTGCGGCAAGATAATCCGCCGCCATTTTCTCGCCTTCGGACCCGGCCTTCCGGCCTTCCATCTGGGCGCCGGACAGATAGGACACATGCTCCTTGAAGGCCCGGACGGTCTCCGAATCGTCCAGATCCTCGATCGGGGTCCGGTATTGGGCAGCAAGCCCCGTGGCCACCAGCAGAGCGGCCGCAAGAGACAGAAACCGTTTCATCATTTGTTCACGAGAATCCAGCTGTCCGGAGGGCAGACGCCCTTTCCGCGCAACTGGTTAAGGGTTTTGACGGTTTCGTTGAGGTTGTCCGAAGGGCATACGGCTACGGCCATGAGACCGTTCCGGAAACTGATGATGGACGCCTTGTAGCCGGCCTCGTTGCAGGCTTTCAGCTTGCGGTCGGCATAATAACGCCCCCGGAAAGCACCTACCACGATGCAATAACGGGTTTCCAGTTTGGTAGTGAACAAACCGCCCATCTTGGCCGGATTCAGTATGGTTCCGTTGGCCTGCGAGAGGGAATCCAGCAAATGGGCTTCCAAAGCGGCCAGTGAATCGGCCATCTGTTTTTCTACCCGGGCCAAGGAATCCAGACGGGCCTGCTGCCGGGCTTCCTCCGCTGCCAACTGTTCCAGGCGGAGTTGCTCCACCTGCGCCGCGGTAGGACGGCCGGCGAGGGTTCTCACAAAGTCACAGCTGCTGACACATAGCAGGGAGAGTGCCAATACGATGATGAAGGTCCTTTTCATACATAATCCTCCTTAATCTGCAAAAATACGTTTTTTTCAAAGTTCATCAAAATAAAAGTCGTATATTTGTGCCTGTATGAAGAAAACCATTCAGCTGGAAGCCATCGACCCCATTGAGATTTACGGCGTCGGAAACAAGATACTTACCGAATTCTGCACCTATTTTCCCCACCTCAAAGTAGTTGCCCGCGGCAACGAACTCATGCTGGAGGGGCGCGAAAGCGACATCTCGGAGTTCAACATCCGCTTTGCCGAATTGATTGAACGGCGTCATCACAAGATGAATCTCACCGTGTATGACGTGGAAGATATCTTCTCGGGCGGCGGCAGCGGAAACGAGCGTTTTGCCCTGACGGGAGACGCCGTCATCGTACACGGAACGGACGGAAAGCCCATCCGGGCCCGCAACAAAACCCAGCAGGAACTGGTCAAGGCCTATTTCGACCACGACCTCATCTTCGCCATCGGCCCGGCCGGTACCGGAAAAACCTACATGGCCATCGCCCTGGCGGTGCGCGCCCTCAAGAACCGGGAAATCAAACGGATCATCCTCACCCGCCCGGCCGTGGAAGCCGGCGAGCGCCTGGGCTTCCTTCCCGGAGACCTCAAGGAAAAACTGGACCCGTATCTTCAGCCCCTCTATGACGCCCTTTCGGACATGATTCCCTCCCGCAAACTGCAGGACTTCATGGCCGACGGCACCATCCAGATCGCTCCCCTCGCCTACATGCGCGGCCGCACCCTGGACCGGGCCTGCGTCATCCTGGATGAAGCCCAGAACACCAACCTGGGCCAACTCAAGATGTTTCTCACCCGCATGGGCCCCAGCGCCAAATTCATCGTCACGGGAGACGCCACCCAGATCGACCTTCCCCGCCGTGAAGACAGCGGCCTGCTCGCCGGCATCCGCCTCCTGGACGGAATCAAGGGCATTGCCACCATCCGCTTCTCAAGCGAAGACATCGTTCGCCATCCCCTCGTCACCAAAATCGTAAAAGCCTTCGACCAAAAGGATTCTTCGCTTCACGCAGAATGATAAAAAAAGCCCCGTTCAAAACGAACGGAGCTTTTCGTTGCAGGAAGACAAGAATGCCTACTGTGAGACAATCTCGTTCCACTTTTCGTAAGCGGCCTGATACTTGGGATCCACGCTGCGGAGTTGGAAGTTCAGTCTCTTGAGGAAGTCGGCGGCGGCAGCCTTCACATCCGGGTTGGAACTTACCTCATAGCACTTCTCGAAAGGTTCGATGGCGCTCTGGTACACCTCCACCAACTTGGCATTGAGTTCGTCGTACTTCTTCCAGTCACGGACATCGAGGGCATTCATCTCCTCCACGAGGGCCTCACCCTTCTTCAGGGCGATGTTGGCAATGCCGTAATAGGCCATGTCATACTTGGGATCGATTTCCAGGCCCTTGTTGTAAGCGGCGGTGGCAGCATCGAAATCCTTGACACCGGCATAGATGTTACCTTCTACATAATAGAGGGAAGGGTTGTCGGGCATGGCTTTCTTGGCCTCGTCCAGCAGTTCGACGATCTTCTTGGGATCCTCCTGAGTCTGCAGGTACAGGTTGATGAGGTTGGTGAGGATGGAGGCGTTGTCCGGATAGGCGGTGAGGCCGGTGGCCAGGTAGTTCTTGGCGGCCAGCGTATCGGCCTTGGCCAGGGAGCACTCGGACAGGGCGGCATAGATGTTACCCTCGGAGGTATAACCGTTCTGCAGGCACTTGTTGTAGTACTCGATGGCACGGTCATAGTTCTTGGAGGCAAGGGCGGTGAAAGCGCAGTTGTAAGCGGCATCATCGTTCTTTACGCTGCAGGGGGGAACCAACGACCAGTCGGCGGCGCCTTTGAACAGGTCGCTGGCCTTGGCCATGTCACCCAGGGAATAGGCGGTGAAAGCGTCGTTGTAGTAGGCGTTCACGACCTCCTGGAGTTTGGGATCCACATCCTTTTCCTTGGCACCCAGTTCAAAAGCCTTCGCATAGGCCTTGGCGGCTTCTCCCAAAAGGTCTCCGGGGACGGAGGGTTTGGTGACGTCCACAATGGCCAGCATGCCGGCCTGATTGAAGTACACATCCACGTGGGAGAGCTGCATCTTCTCATAAGTCTCACCGCCGAGGGTTACATTGGAGACGGAAGCGGGCTGCTCTTTGTTCATCATTCCGAAGGTGGCCTTGTCCAGACCGGGAGTGATGTTGGCGACAGGATTGTTGTAAGCGGCCATGTAGGCCTTGGCCAGGTTCATCCAAGTATTGGCCTTGGCGCCCTTCTTGGCATCCTGAGCGGCGGCAAGGGCCTTGTCAACGGCCTTCTGCATATCGGCATCGGGCTTCTGCGCATACGCAAACTGCAGGGAGCAGACGAGCGCGAGGGTGAATAACAGCTTTTTCATACTATTAATGGTTAGATAATTATTCTTCAGTAGGATTGCTTTCGGGAAGTGCGGTTCCTTCGGCTGCCTGGCTTTCTTCCTCATCGTTGTGAGCGACGACGGAGATGGCGGCGATGGCATCTTTCTCCCGGATGTTGATGAGCTTGACGCCCTGGGTGGCACGTCCGGCAACACGGATGGTGTTGACAGGCATACGGATTGTCATTCCACTGCGGCAGATGATCATCAGGTCATCTTCATCGGTGACATTCTTGATGGCCACCAGATTGCCGGTCTTTTCGGTGATGTTCAGGGTTCTCACGCCCTTGGCACCCCTTGAGGTTTGACGGTAGTCCATAGGGTCGGACCGTTTGCCGTAGCCATTTTCAGATACGGCCAGCACCTGGTGCTTTTCAACGTCTTCCGCCTGCGGATCCTGGCAGACGACACCGACCACATAATCCCCTTCTTCAAGATTGATGCCACGGACGCCGGTAGAGGTCCGGCCCATGGCGCGGGCCTCGCCTTCGTCGAAGCGGACGCAGCGTCCTCCGTGGGCGGCGATCATCACATTGCAGCGGCCGTTGGTGAGGATGGCCTCCAGCAGTTCGTCGTCTTCGCGGATGTTGATGGCGTTCACACCGTTTGTACGGGGACGGGAATAGGCTTCGAGGGATGTCTTCTTCACAATGCCCTTCCGGGTGACCATCATGATGAAGTTGTTGTTGATGAATTCCTCGTCCTTGAGCGTCTTGACGTTCAAGTAGGCGCGGACGCTGTCGTCGGGGTCTATCATGAGAATATTCTGGATGGCGCGGCCCTTGGACGTGCGGTTGCCTTCCGGAATCTCATAGACCTTGAGCCAGTAGCACTTGCCCTTCTGGGTGAACAGGAGCATGGTGCTGTGGGTGTTGGCGATATAGATGTGCTCGATGAAGTCTTCGTCGCGGGTGGCGCTGCCCTTCATGCCCACGCCGCCGCGGTTCTGGGTGCGGAATTCCGTGAGCGGGGTACGCTTGATGTATCCCAGATGGGAGATGGTGATGACCTGGTCTTCGTCGGCATAGAAGTCCTCGGGGTTGAACTCATCTTCCGCGAGGGTGATTTCCGTGCGGCGGGGGTCTCCGTAACGGGCCTTGAGGTCCATGGTTTCATCCTTGACCACCTTGAACTGTTCCTCGACGGAGCCGAGGATCACCTGGCAGCGCTCGATGAACTTCATGAGTTCGTCGTACTCGTTCTGCAGTTTCTCCCGCTCCAAGCCGACCAACTGACGCAGGCGCATTTCGACGATAGCCGCCGCCTGGACGTCCGAGAACTGATAGCGGTCCACCAGCATCTGGCGGGCTTCGTCGATGCTCTTGGATTCGTAGCGGATGATGTGGACAATCTCGTCGATGAGGTCCATGGCCTTGAGCAGGCCTTCCAGGATGTGGGCGCGCTTTTGGGCCTTGTCCAGTTCGAACTTGGTGCGGCGCACCACCACCTCATGGCGGAAGTCCACGAATTCCTTGATGATTTCCTTGAGGCTGAGGGTGCGGGGACGGCCCTTGACCAGGGCCACGTTGTTGAACGAGAAACTGCTCTGCAGGGGGCTGTATTTGAACAACATGTTCAGGACGACGCCGGAGTTGGTTCCCTGCTTGAGGCGGATGACCACGCGGGTTTCACCGCGGGAACTTTCATCGTTGATATAGGAGATGCCCTCCACCTTCTTCTCGTCGGCCAGTTGGGCGATTTTCTCAATCATCTCCCGCTTGTTCACCATGTACGGGATTTCCGTCACCACGATGGTTTCACGGCCATGCTCGTCCACTTCGATTTCCGTCTTGGAGCGGATGACCACGCGGCCGCGGCCGGTTTCGTAGGCTTCCTTGATGCCGGACTTGCCCATGACAATGCCGCCGGTCGGGAAATCCGGACCCTTGATGTATTGCATGAGCTGGTCGGTGGTAATCTCGGGATTGTCGATATAGGCGCAGATGGCGTCGCAGCACTCTCCCAGGTTGTGGGGAGCCATGTTGGTGGCCATGCCGACGGCGATACCGGAGGCGCCGTTCAACAGCAGCAGCGGAGCCTTGGTCGGGAGAACCGTGGGTTCCTCGAGGGTGTCGTCGAAGTTGAGGGTCATGTCCACGGTGTCCTTGTCCATGTCGCCGAGGACATCCTCGGCCATTTTCTGGAGTTTGGCCTCCGTGTAACGCATGGCGGCCGGCGAATCGCCGTCCACGGAACCGAAGTTGCCCTGGCCCTTGACCAGGGGATAACGCTGGTTCCACTCCTGGCCCAGACGGACCATGGCATCATAGACGCTGGAGTCTCCGTGCGGGTGGAACTTACCCATCACTTCACCCACGATACGGGCGCTCTTCTTGGTTTGACCATTATAGTTGAGGCCCATATTATCCATGCCGAAAAGGACGCGGCGCTGGACGGGCTTGAGACCATCCCGGGCATCCGGGAGAGCACGGGACACGATGACGGACATCGAATAGTCGATGTACGCTGTCCGCATCTCGTGGTCGATCTCCACCTGCTCGATGTAGCCGGTGCCGCCCAGACCTTCTTCGGGGATGTTCTTCTCTTCGTTGATATCCATTTTACTTATCTTTCTTTATAAACATACAAAGATAAGCAAATTTTTCGGTTTTTCAACACTATTTCACGGTGAGGATATACTCCGTGCTGATGTCTCCGAACTCCTCCAGGACCATGCGGCGGAGTTGTCCGTTCTTCTTGTAGTCCAGTTCCATTCCGGAGTAGCCCTTGAGAAGGGCCTTGCGTACCTTGATAACCACATGCTTGCCGCCGTCCTTACCGGCCGATACGGTGCAGTCGGCATCCATTTCCTTGGCAATGTCCTCGTACTTTCCGGCGATGCTGTACAGGATGGCGTTGCGCTGGGCCAGGACCGTTTTGTTGTTCTCGGTGTTGACATCCAGCGTGATACCCCGCATATCCATGCGCAGGAAGGGGCCGTCGATGATGAAATAGTCTCCGTCGGGTTTGGTATAGAGCATGGCCAACTGGTCCGGAGCAGTGTAGGAAATGGTTCCTTCGCTCTTGATGACGCGGCCGGAAATCTTCAGGGTCTTGGCCTGGGTAAACGTACCTTCAAGGTCTTGTGCTCCGGCGGCAATACCGCAAAGGAGCAGGGCAAGGGTTAAAATTTTCTTCATAGCAGACGCAGTTGCTACAAAAACAATGCCCGCAGTAAAATGTCATTTTGTCAGGAAAGAATCCGGGGCGTGATTGTTGATAAGAGGAAATTCACTATTTTTGTACCTATGCAATTGAAAGTAACAGAACAACTCAATCAAGTCATCAAATATGCGCGGGAGGAAGCCATGCGCACCGGCAGTTACGGAATCGGCCCCGACCATCTGTTCCTGGGCATCATCCGCCAGGAGGAGAATGCCGCGTTCACTACGCTGCAGAGCCTGGGGATCGAACCGGCCGACGTCAAAGCCTTCATCGACCAGCGCATCTTCACGGGGGAAACCATCCCCTACGAAGAAATGGAGCATATCAACTTTTCCCGGCAGGCCCAGAACGTACTGAGCATCACCGTGATGGAAGCCGCCCGCCTGAAAAGCGGCGCGGCGGCTCCCCAGCATCTCCTGCTGGCCCTGTGCCGCACCACGGAAAGTTACGGACAGGTCTATCTCCGCTCCCACGGCATAGATTACGGCCGACTGCTGGCTTTCATGGAAGACGAAGGGCTGCTCCACCCGCAGAAAGGGCCGGAGGAAGAAAGCCCCAAACAGCCTTCCCAGGGCCCTGAAGAGGCCCCCGATGAGGACAAGAAACTGGACATCGAAGAGTTCGCCTACGACCTCACCAAGGCCGCCCGCGACGGGAAACTGGACCCGGTGGTGGGCCGGGACACGGAAATCGCCCGCGTCATTGAAATCCTGGGGCGGAGAAAAAAGAACAACCCCATGCTCATCGGAGAGCCGGGGGTGGGAAAATCGGCCATTGTGGAAGGCATCGCGCAGCGGATCGCCGCCGGCGCCATCTCCCCCGCCCTGGCCAAAAAACGCATTCTCTCGCTGGACATCGCCTCGGTGGTGGCCGGCACCAAATACCGCGGTGATTTCGAAAAGCGCCTCAAGGGAATCATCAAGGAAGCCTCCGAGAATCCCGACCTGATCCTGTTCATCGACGAGTTCCACACCATCGTGGGCGCCGGCGGCGCATCGGGCAGCCTGGATGCCGCCAACATGCTCAAACCGGCCCTCGCCCGCGGAGAGTTCCAGTGCATCGGCGCCACTACGCTGGACGAATTCACCAAAATCGTAGAGAAAGACGGCGCCCTGGACCGCCGCTTCCAGAAAATCGTGGTGGAAGCCACCGGTGTGGCGGAGTCCATCACCATCCTGCAGCAACTCAAGCCCAAATACGAGGAGTTCCACGGCGTCAGTTATACGGAGGAAGCCATTGAAGCCGCCGTTCGCCTGACCGACCGCTACATCTCCGACAAATCCCTTCCGGACAAGGCCATCGACGCCCTGGACGAGGCGGGAAGCATGGTACGCCTGGCCATCGCCCGGAAAAAGGGCCGCGAAAACGTGGTGGAGGCCGAAGACGTCGCCTCCGTCGTGTCCAAGATGACCGGCATCCCGGTGAACAAGGTGGCCGAAAGCGAAGGCAACCGGCTGGTGAAGATGCGGGCCCGCCTGCAGCAGCGCATCATCGGCCAGGATGAGGCGATCGAAAAGGTGGTGCGCGCCATCCAGCGCAACCGGGCCGGGCTCAAAGACCCGAACCGCCCCATCGGCACCTTCCTGTTTTTCGGTCCCACGGGGGTCGGGAAAACGCAACTGGCCCGCACGCTGGCGGAATATCTGTTTGACAGTGAGGACAACCTGGTGCGCATCGACATGAGCGAATACATGGAAAAATTCAGCGTTTCGCGGCTGATCGGCGCGCCTCCGGGCTATGTGGGTTACGAGGAAGGCGGCCAACTGAGCGAGCGCGTCCGCCGCAAACCCTATTGCGTGGTGCTGCTGGACGAAATCGAGAAAGCCCACCCGGACATCTTCAACCTGCTGCTGCAGGTGATGGACGAAGGCAGGCTCACGGACAGCAACGGCCGCACGGTAGATTTCAAAAACACGATCGTCATCATGACTTCCAACGTGGGCAGCCGCGAAATGGAGGAATACGGAAACGGCATCGGCTTTGCCACGGCTGGCAAGAATGTGGAGATGGACCGCCGGGCCGTTGTGGAAAAAGCCGTGAAGAAGGCATTCCCGCCGGAATTCATCAACCGTGTGGACGATCAGGTCTATTTCAACTCCCTGACGCGGGAGTCCATCGAATCCATCATTGACATTGAACTCAAGGATCTCCGCAGGCGGGCGCTGGAGGCGGGCTATAAACTCACCGTCACCCCGGCGGCCAAGCGCCTCATCGCCGACGCCGGCTACGATCCGGCCTACGGCGCCCGGCCGCTGAAACGGGCCGTGATGCGCTATGTGGAAGACCCGGTATCCGAGTTCATCATCAGTGACCGGATTCTCGTGTCCCGGAAAAAGGGAGCCGGCGCGCTGAGAACCCTCCGCGTGGGACTTTCCCCGGACAAGGAATCCACCGTAGTGGACCTCAAGGAGGATTAGAGGTTGGAAGCCTGGTCGAATTCCAGGTCCAGGTCTTCGATAATGTCCTTGAGGGCCTGGAAGGAAGTGGAAGAGGAAATGAATCCGCCAAGAGCGTCGATGTTGAATTCCGTATTACGCATGACTTTGTTCTTTTAAGTTTCTGATGCAAAGGTAAGGCCGGCTTGAGCCAAACCGTTGCCCAAGCAAAAAAATTATGAAAAAAACTGCACTTTTTCTGATTGCGATGCTCCTGATCGGCCTGAATGTGGCCGGAGCACAGGAGACATACCGCTTCGCCCAGCGGGACACCTGCGACCTTTATCTGGACGTCTTCCGCCCTGCGGAAGGTTCCCAGACACAGTTGGACGGCATCCCCAAGCCCACCATCCTCTTCGTGTTCGGCGGCGGATTCATCCAGGGGGAACGTTCCGGCAAATGGGAGCGGATGTGGTACCGGCGCCTCAACGACAACGGCTATGCCGTCGTCAGCGTCGATTACCGGCTGGGCATGAAGGGCTACAAGGTTAAGAAAGGCCTGGCAGGGGCCCTGAAGGCCGTTGACCGCTTCCTGCTGTCCCAGCAAGTGGGCGTGGAAGACGTTTACGATGCCGTCGCCTTCCTCGCGGCCAACCGGGAGAGCATCGGCATCGATACGGACAATATCGTACTGGCCGGTTCATCGGCCGGAGCCATCATTTCGCTGGCGGCCGAATACGGCATCGTGAACGGGAAGGCGCAAGGACTGCCCGAAGGTTTCAACTTCAAGGGCGTCATGTCCTTTGCCGGCGCCGTCATCAGCACCACGGGCGCCCCGCATTTTGAAAAGGCTCCCTGCCCGGTCCTCCTTCTGCACGGAACGGCCGACCAAGCCGTCCAGTACAATCGGCTGAACGTGGGCGGAAAAGGCCTCTGGGGCAGCAGCTGGCTGGTCAAAGACTGGCAGAAAAAGGGATACGGGAACTATTGCATCTACCGTTTCAAGGACAGTTCCCACGACGTGGCGGCCTACATGAACTATCTCTGGGACATCGAGGAAGCCTTCCTGGAACAGAACGTAATCCTGGGCCATGCCCGTTGCATCGATGCCGTGGTGGACGACGCCTCCCTCCCCCGCTGGGGCCAGTTGTCCATGGACGATATCTACGCGAAAGAAAAATAAGATGCCGTGGCGGCCCAACTGTGCAACCTGGAAGGCGGCCTGCTCAACGATATTCTGCTGTCGCTCTAAAGCGTGCTCATCCTTTCCAGGGAGACTTCCACAAGTTTGCGGATGGTGGCTTTGTAGTCCGGATTGGAACTCTTGAGGTAGCGGTTAGCGATGACGCAGCACACCGTACAGGCGTTGTGGCCCAGATGGGCGGCCAGGCCCGCCAGCGGCGAACTTTCCATCTCGAAGTTGGTGATGCGGAAATCCTCGTCACCCAGTTTGAAGCGGAAACTCTCGATGTCCTCCAGCATGTGGGGCATGGCCAGCGGAATGCGGACCACGCGGCCCTGGGGGCCATAGAAGCCGGGAGCCGAGATGGTGACGCCCTTGAGGGTGATGTCCTTCATCAGATTGATGATTTTGTCGGAAGCCTTTACGAAATAAGGCGACGGAAGCGTCGGATTCCAGTTCATGTGCTTTTTGAAAGCCTCCTCCACCTCCGGGATGGTGACCTTCTCGCGGTTTCCGTACCAGTTCATCACGCCGTCAAAGCCCACGCTCATGTGCGAGAGGATGTAACTGCCCAGGGGAATATCGGCATGCAGGGCGCCGGAGGTGCCGATCCGGAGGATGTTCAGGCTGCGGTGCACGGGCTTCACCTCACGGGTTTCAAAATCCACGTTGGCAAGGGCATCCAGTTCTGTCATCACGATGTCGATATTGTCCGGGCCGATGCCGTGGGACAGCGCCGTAATGCGCTTGCCGTTGTACTTGCCCGTGACGGACACAAACTCACGGGAGGCGTTGCGGCACTCGATATCGGTGAGGTAATCGGCCAGGATATTCACCCGGCCGGGGTCTCCCATCATGATGACGTTGTCGGCCAGCTGTTCGGGCTTGAGATGGATATGGAATGCGGAGCCGTCTCCGTTGATAATGAACTCAGATTCAGGAATTCTCATGTCAATTTGCATTTTTCTCCCGCAAATATAGCGATAATTCGGGATTTTCGCTATATTTGAAATCATGAAAAGAAACATCCTTGCGGCCTTCGCCGCCACCCTGCTCCTGGCATCGGGCTACCAATCAGATGCCTGCACCAACCTCATCGTCGGAAAACAGGCTTCCGTGGACGGAAGCGTTATCTGCACCTACAACTGCGACAGTTTCGGCCTGGCCAAACCGCTGTCCTACTACCCCGCCGGCAAGCATGATCCCTCGGAGATGGTCGCCATCTTTCCCTGGAAACGCGAGGGAGATGTGCATTACATCCCGCAGGCCCCCTACACCTATGCGGTCACCGGCCTCATGAATGAAAAGCAGGTTTCCATCGTGGAAACCACCTGGGGCGGACGTCCGGAACTGCGCAACCCGGAAGGCTGGATGGGCTATTTCTCCCTGATGGACGTGGCCCTGCAGCGCGCCGCATCGGCCCGGGAAGCCATACAGATCATGCACAACCTGGTCCAGGAATACGGTTACTGCGAAACGGGCGAATCCTTCGCCGTCTGCGACAAGGACGAGGCCTGGATCATGGAACTCATCGGCAAGGGTGAAGGCCGCAAGGGCGCCGTCTGGGTGGCCCTCCGCGTACCGGACAACGCCATCTGCGCCTACGCCAACTCCAGCCGCATCCAGCAGTTCCCGCAGGCCCGGAAGGCCGACAAGAAACTGGGCTTCTGCATTTCGCCGGACGGCCAGTGCATGTACAGCGCCGACGTCATCTCCTTCGCCCGCGAGATGGGTTACTTCGATGGCGAAGACAAAGACTTCAGTTTCCGCGAAGCCTATCAGCCCATGGACTTCGGAAAGATCCGCGTCTGCGAGGCCCGCGTGTGGAGTTTCTTCCGCCGCCATTACAAGCCCGAGGTGATGGACAGTTACCTCCCCTTCCTCCAGGGCGACATGTCGGAGACCGACCATCTTCCGCTCTGGGTCGTCCCGGACAAGCCCGTGAGTTACAGGGACATCCAGAACGACATGAGAGACCACTACGAGGGCACCGCCCTGGACATGACGGCCGACATGAGCGCCGGTCCCTGGGCTTCCCCCTACCGCAACCAGCCCATCAGTTTCCAGGCCGCCGACGGCACCCCGATGTTCCGCGAGCGTCCCATCGGCTGCCAGCAGAGCGGCATGACCCTGGTCTGCCGCATGCGCTCCTGGCTGCCAGACGCCGTGGGCGGAGTCACCTACTTCAACATGGATGACGCCACCATGGTGGCCTACGTCCCCGTTTACTGCGGCATCAACCGCGTACCGGCTCAGTTCCGCAAGGAAAACAACAACATCATGGAATTCTCCTGGGACAGCGCCTTCTGGATGAACAACCTGGTGGCCAATATGGTCTATCCCCGCTGGAGCGCCCTGTATCCGGACCTTCTGGAGGCCCAGACCGAACTGGAAGACTATTTCGAAGCGGAGCAGGCGGCCGTGGATGCCAAGGCACAGGAACTCACGGCCGGCGAGCGGGCCGAATACCTTACCGCCACCACCATCGGCTATACCGACAAAATGATGCAGCGCTGGGAAAAACTCTTCAAATTCCTGGTAGTGAAGCACAACGACCAGGTGATGCGCCCCAGCAAGGACGGAGAAATCGTCCCCGGACGCCATACGGCACCGGCCTATGCCCCCGCCTTTATCGAAGCGGTAAAGGAGCAGACCGGCAAGCGGTACGTCAAACCCTGACAGCGTTTACCACCAGGCCGGGCGGGTGTAGTCAAATGCAGCCCGCTCGGCAGCCCATGAGTCGTGGGTGAAAACCGTATCGGCCCGGTCGATGTACAGGATGCCGTCCAGATGGTCGCATTCGTGCTGGAAGATGCGGGCGGTGTATCCCTCGACGGTTTCCGTCACCCGCTTTCCGTCCCGGAGATAAGAGACCACGACGCCACTGCTGCGGGGGACGCGTCCGCGAAGGGGCGGAACCGACAGGCATCCCTCTTCCAGCAGCACCGTTTCCCCGAACAGGCTGTCAATCTGAATGTTCTCGTAGCACTCGAAAGGCTCCCCTTCCTTGTCCAACCGCTGCACCCAGACCACGCGGCGGTTGATGCCCACTTGCGGTGCGGCGATGCCCACCCCGTCCTGGGAGGGATCCATGACTGTCCGCAGCATCTTGGCCTCCAGGGTCTGCAGCACGGCCGACTGCAGTTCCCTATGGCTGAGGTTCGTACTGGGAGTACGGAGGATGGTGCTGTCCTGCCAGAGGGTGGTCACATACAGGACGGAATCCTGCTGCCGGACAACCCGCTTTTCCCAGGAAGAGAAGGTGCAACTTCTGCCCGGAAACAGTAAGACGACGGCCAGCAAAAAGGCCAGGCGGGTAATAGTGTTTTTCATCTTGTCGGGGGCTTAGATAATCCAACCGGTGTTTTCCTTTTCGATATCCGGAATCAGGCGCCGGACCGCCTTGTGGTTGTAGAAGAAACGGGCCGCGACCACACGCACCACCGTGTAAGTGGGAATGCCCACCAGAAGGCCCACCGTTCCGCCGATGCGTCCGGCCATGAGAAGGACGATGAAGATTTCCAGCGGCGTGGACTTGATGCTGGTGGAATAAATCAGCGGCTGATAGACCAAGTTGTCGATGAGTTGGGCCAGCAGCATGACGGCCAGGACGATGAGGGCGAAGGCCAGGATGGGGACATTGAGGCCCACCCCGGCGCCGTACTTGAGCACGACGCACAGCAGGACGCCGATCACCTCTCCCAGCAACGGTCCCACATACGGAATCACGTTGAGCACACCGGCGATGAAGGCGATGCCGATGGCGTAGTCGGCCCCGATTCGGGCAATGAGCCAAAGGCCCAGGAAATCCACCAGGATGACGCCCAGCACCTCCACCACCAGGCCGATAAAATAGCGGGACAGCAGGTGGGTGATGTCGTTGATGGTATTCTCCACGCTGCTCTCAATCCTGTCGGGGACCAGGGCGCGGATAATCTTGCAGAAAAGTTGCTCGTCCTTGATGAAGAAGAACGAAATGAAGACCACGGAGAAAACGCCCACGCCGATACTGGCCGCCGCAGAGGCCACCGAGCCGATAATGGATGTCACATTGGAAAGGCTCACCACGGAGCGGATCTGGTCCAGGAGCACAGAAACCAGGTTGAAGTCTTTTCCCAAGGACGGGAACAAGCCTACAATCCAATCGTTCATCTGGTCCAGGACGGAATTGTATGGGACATCCTGCGCATTCATCACCGAAGCGTCGCGGATGATGTGCATCACCACCGGAACCATCTGCGTGACAAAAAGGGACAGGGCCAGCAGGATGATGATAATGGTGAGGATGGCCAGCACGGAATCCGGCAGGGCTTTCCCCTTGATCTTGCATTTGCGGAAAAGCCGCATGAGCGGATGGCCGATGAGCGACACCACAAAAGCCACCAGCACATAGACCAGCACGCTCCTGAAATACCAGCATGCCGCAAGAATGACGGCCAAAACGGCCAGATTCATCATCCACCCGGCCAGTTTATCGATGTTCCTTTCGTTTTCCATATCAATACCTTCTCGCCTGCAAAAATAAGAAAAAACAAGCAAAACCGCGTGCTTTAGAAGCAATATCCGATTCCCAGTTCTGCACAGGCAGTCTTAAAGCCAATCGTGGAAATCCCGGCCATCAGCGAGAGATGCCGCCAGGCGAAGAGGGCTCCGGCATCCAGAGCAAGGCCGGAAACGGAACGGTCCTGGACAGAGGCCCATTGGCCGGCGGTATCCTCCCAAAGCAGTTGCCGCTTGCCATAGCCGGCTCCGGCATAGAAAGACAAGAAATCCAAGGCAGAAAAAACGCCTCCAGCGGAGATATTGAAGCGTTTTGCGGCCTCTTTCCCTGTCGTCCATATATAGCCGGAATCCGTGGTTCCATCGGAATAACAGGCGTAAGAGGCCTGCATGGAGGCCAGTGAAACCGCTCCCTTTACGAAACCGCCCCACTTGCCCTTGGTGAAAGAAAGCAGCAGTCCGGGACAGAGATCGGGGATTCCGACATATAGGAGTGCCGATGCATGAAAAGGGGCGGCAGGGACTGTCAGCGGACGATGCCTGGGCTCCGGCGAGGGCCGGCCCGTTTCCGGAACAGGGGGCAGCGCCGCCCGGTAAAAAAGCGGGTCCGGCTTTCGGCAAGGGACGGCAGCCATAGCCTTCCGACCTCCGAAAGCAGCGTCATAACGGTTTCTGATGGCCTTAAAACGCTCCCTTTGTTCCCATGTCATATTTCCACCGGCAGTCTGCAGCGATTTTCGCAAGTCGGAGAGTTGGTTCAAAAGGGGCACCAGGGCGCTCCCGGACACCTTTTCCCCTTCCTGAGCCTTTTGCCTTAAACGGATGCACGCTTCGCTAATCTGTTCATATTGGTCCAGGGCGGCATCCCAAGATTGGGCAAAGGCGGCCGTACTCAGGAAAACAGCAGCAAAATATGCAAGGAAACGCTTCATAAATATACAAATGTACACAAAAAATGCTATCTTTGAAAGAACAAATGGACGAAACCTCTTCATTCCTCACCTCTCCGGATGTACCGGAAGAAAGCAGTCCCCAGCCTCAACTCATCCACAGTTCGGAGGCCGGTTATTGTGATTTGTACCGAATCAACCGCCAAGGCCGATTCCGCGTACTCAAATGCCTGAAACCGGAATACAGGGGCAAAGATCTGTACGAGCGTCTGCTTCGCAAAGAATTCGAGATCGGCTATTTCCTGGACCACCCCAACATCTGCGAGTATTACTCCTTCCGGAAGACAGAATCGCTTGGCCATTGCATCGAGATGGAATGGGTTGACGGTCGCACGCTGGAACAGTTGCTGGCCACGGGACAGCCCGAAAAAGCCCTGGCGGAAAAGATAGCCGATGAACTCTGCGACGCCCTTTCTTACATTCACTCCAAACAGGTCATCCACAGAGACTTGAAGCCCTCCAATATCCTGATTACGCATAGAGGTGACACGGTCAAATTGATTGACTTCGGCTTTTCCGACTCCGACTCGCACTCCGTCCTGAAAGTATCGGCCGGAACAGCCGTTTATACGGCTCCGGAAGTCTTGAAAGGCAAGGAGGCCGATGTGCGGAGCGACATCTACTCCCTGGGGCTTATCCTGACCCAGTTTTCCCGCAGTTTCCGGCGGGTGGCCCGCAAATGCTGTGAACCGCAGCCTTGGCGGCGCTATGCATCGGCCGCGGAAGTCAAGAAGGCCCTGCACAGCCGCTGGCCCGTGCTTTCCGGGATGGTGTTCATCCTGGCGGTCTCTGCCATCGTCCTCACGCCTTATGCCGCAAAATGGTTTGGCAAGGAAGAAGCCGTTGTTATACCGGCCGATACCATAACCGTTCCGCCCGCAGATACCCTGGAGACTGTTCCGGGAAGTCCAGCCCGTTCAACGCCCCCCGTGAAACAAAAAGAAGCAAAGCCCGCCACGGAGGCTACGGTGGACGAAGCCGCCATCGACGAACTCTTCCGCCAGGCCACGGACCTATTCGACTGATTTCTCTACAATTTGGGTATAGGCGGGAATGAACGCTTCGCTACGGTCCACCGTAACGCCCGGAATCACCTGCCCGGGATTGACATAAAGCGTTTCCAATTTCTCGCAAGAACAGCAATTCAATTCTTTAAGAACGGGGTTGGACGACACATCCAGATAACGTAACCTCGTTCCCCAGCATCTTAACGACTCCAGCTTCGCCTGATGACCTAAATCTAAATGGCTGAGGAGGGTGTTCCAGCAACTGATTCTTTCAAGACTGGAATTCTTAGAAAGGTCCACATCCTGCACGAACGTGTCGTTGAAATGCAGCTCCCGCAAGTTCGGATTCTCGCTTACATCAATACTTGTCAGGAGGTTCTGTGCACAGGCGAGTTCCTGCAAGTCGCGGTTATGACTTACATCTATTCCTTCCAGAATATTCTCCCAGCACAATAGTCTCTCCAACAAGGAGTTTTGGGTAAGATCAATAGTGGCTATCCGGTTATTAATACAGGAGAGATGTTTCAGCATGGGATTGCCCCGGACATCCAATTCCGTGAGCAGACCTGCTCCTGGAGCACTTCCCTCCACATTCAGAGCCACCAGATTAGGCATAAACGCGATTCCCTGAACAGAAGATATCCGATCCGTACATACCGCTATACTGGTAATTCTTAGGGCCTCTTTTTGGGAGATTCCGCCATCTTTGTTCAAGTCAAATTGTTCCAGCAGATATTGTTTGAAAAACGGGTCCGGAATGGGAACGTTACCGTCCGGGGCGGTGAATTCCTGTACCGGAGTGGTGATTTCACTGCCTCCGGCCTTTGCAAAGGCACTCCAGGTATAGGTTCGGCCCGTCTCCAAGCCGCCAGCCGTCACCGTAAATGCCTGTCCCTGCATCTTGCCCTCAATCGGCCTGTCCTCCAGCACAATGCCACACTGTTCCACACGGTTGCCGGAGAGTTCGCACACGAAAGTGGCTTCAGCCCCTTTCACCGCCACATCGGCCCTCAAAAACTCCGGTGCCGCAAACTGCCCGCTCTCCTTGCCACCGCAAGCGGTAAAGAGAGCAAGAACTACAATGATGGCACGATTCTTAAACATCGCCATCAAAGATAGCAACATTTTTTAAGAAATCTTCTCAAGCCGGTTCAATCCGTCGTTCTTTCCGGCTACATAAGAAGGTGTAGGACCGCCGACACGGTCTATATGGTCGATGAAGAGGGGGTAGCCCAGGAGGAACTGCGTGGCGCGGAAGCGGTCATCGGCCTGCAGCTTGGCATTTTCGCTTTTGAGGACGGTGAAGGTGTCATCGCCTTCGTAGAGCAGTGTCACCAGGCGGTTGGGCACCCAGCCGATGAGAATCATCTCGCCGGCGTGCAGTTCCTCGGAAGTGATGCACGTGGCACTGAAAAAACCGGACTCGAAGGCCGGAGAATGTTTGAGTTCCTCCCGCCAAGCGTTAAAGGACGGATGGCCGATGAATCGGCACAGCACATCCAGCGTAGCCACCCGCGGCGCCGGTTTCAGGCTCACATAGCCCCACAGCCGCTTAAGGGTGGCCGACGAGATATACTCGTTGATATCCCGCTCGATGACCACCGACAACGACTCAAAGTCCGTGGAGGTATGCACCTCCCGGCCATATTTGCGTTCCACCTCCTTCAGCAGGAACGCAATTTCCGGAATCTGGTTGGGCATGGTTCTGGATGCAAAGATAGCATTAAACAATGTTTATCCTGCTTCTAATTTGCTGTTTTTGCACTGAATAATCCATAAATGATACCCCAACCAATGACAGCGACCAGCAATGAAGTGGCAATGTAAATGTCTACTTTGTATTTGAAACAAGCAAAGGCAATATTGATGACAGTAATAGTGACGACCATAATCCACGCAAACACCTTGATGGAAACACCTCTCCCGGCGTTTTCATACTTGAGTCCCATGGCTGGAACAATCATACATGCAATAGACAAAATACCGACCGCAAAAGAGATCCAATTCCTTCCTCCTATTTCAGGCGCAATAATCTCACAGACAAAACCAAGAAAGATGGCAATCGCCAAAGCCAGGATAAATTTTATTCCATCAATCTTCATTTCACTTCATTTTTGCAAGGATAAACAGTTTATTAACTTCCGGGACTTGGGAAGCTGGAGCCCAAGCACTCATCCCGGTCTTCCACACCAGTGTCTCAGGTGTGAGGATAGTATTCTGGGCCAATTTTACCAGTTCCTCATCAGAGAAAGGGCCTGCCTGTGTTCCGTCAACAGCCAGATAAGTTTGACTCTGTTTTTGGACGGGAGGCGGAGTGACCCCCTGTGTATTGGCTTGAGGCATAACACTATTCATCATAGCCGGCATCTGCTGAATCATAGACATTCCGATGCCTAATTCCATCATCTTCTCGATGAAACTTCCACTATCTTCTGCCATTGCTAAATCATTGAAATAATGTGAGGACAATCTTTGATGAACTTCCATTCCGGCCATCCCTGTGTCCAAATATAAAAGTCAGGGGTGATTGCATCCGACTTGAGCAATTCCCGAATTTGGGCTAAAGTGAACGGTCCACGTTGTTCATTCCCTGCCGCAAGAACATACTGCTCTTGCTCTTTGTTCTGGAAAACAGGAAGGACTACGTGCGGCTGAATGCCGAACTGCGGGACCACTGTCTGCATGGCTTTGATGCTACTTTTGGCCTGGTCAGCTAATGCCTGCCACTGGTCGGAAGCGACAAGTTTGTCTAAGGTATTGAAATCCAACTGTCTCATGATATTTACGGCTTAGGGATTGGAGGCACACCGGGAATGGGCGGAGGAACTGCACCGGGAGGAGGCCCGAACAAAGCGCTCAAGGCAGGAATAAGTTTCATTGGCTGCCAAGCCGGCATACCGTCACACCACGCGAGTGTATCTCCATTAATCTGTCCTGCAGCAATCATCTGGCTCAGAGCGGTAACATCACAGGGGCCGTATTGCGTACCATTGATGGCGAGATAGAAAACACTCTGTTGCGGGGCCGGAATTGGCGGTGGGGTGGCTTGAGGTTTTCCTGCTCCAGCCATGCCCTGCTGCATAGTCTGTCCCATTTGGTTCATCATACCGCCCACCTGCTGGCCCATGGCTGCGCCCATCATCATGCCGGTCATCATGCCCGCCGGGTTCATGTGACCGTCGCCGCCGCCGAAATTCATGCTTCCCATCTGTCCGATATTCTCCATGCCGGTCTTGAGTACTTCTGCCTGCTTATTGATACTATGAGCATTGATGTAGGCGGACTCACTGCCAAGGCCAGCCTGCTTGGCGGCCTGTTCACTCTGCAGGTGCTGGGCATACTGGCTTTCCTCCCGCATCCTGGCCATCGCATCCTGCATATGCTCCATCTGCATCCGGGCCATTTCCTTGGCCGTCTGGTTACGGATGTCAGCATCTGTACGCATAGTCTCTCGCTGGATTTCGAAGCTCAGCAGCGTGGTCTTTTCGTTTTCAAGATTATACAGCTGTGCCTGATCTTCTGTAAGGCGCTTGAGTTTCTGGTAACCTTCACTCTCCTCATCGTAGCGAATGTCCTCGACAATTACATCACTGGCAAAAATGCCGAAACGTTGCATGATGCGTTCTTGTACGCGTGCAAGGATATAGTGCCCCATCTCGCCGATGAGACTGTTGAAGTGCATGATGAAGATGCCGGTATCCTTGGGTGCATTGGTAACAATCTGTTTGATTTCCTGAGTTAGCAATGCTTTGACCTTATTTTGGAATTCAGACATTGATGTGTCCGCGGTCCCCCAGGATTCCAGGAAATATTTCACCATGGCCGGCTCTATCGGAACCTGAAAAGCAAGCGATCCTTTGATGGCCACTTCCACATCGTATGCCTTGTATTCCGGCTCAGACGGGATTACCCTAAAGTAAGGGATAGTGAACGGGAGTTCCATCCCCCGGGCCAGGTTAATGAAATACACTTCGGCCTGGAATGGCGTGCCACCTTTATAAGCAAGGCCAATGATGGACGCCAGTACCGGCATATTCTCGGCTTTGATTATATCATCATACGGTCCCATGATAATGTCATACTCGCCCTTGTTCTGATAAAGGAAGATGGCTGCCTGGCCGGGACGTACCCGAAGGCTGCTCCCGTAGCGGATGCTGTTTTCTCTATGCGACAAAGTTGCCTCTCTGCTGGCATCCGGGCGCCACTTCCAGATGAGATAATCCTTCTCATCACAGCGGATCATGTCCATGATGCCGCCATCTTTTTTGTTGAAAAGTCCCATTATTTCTTTCGTTCAAGATAAGCTTTGCAAATTGCCGGAACATCTGGAGCAAGGATGTGGTTAGGATTGTTCCAACCTCTTGTGTCGGCATAATTACCTGCTTTTTCCCTTTCTTCTTCTGACAAAGAGTCCATTCGAGCACACACGCTTTTCCACAAGGCTCTATCGATGTAATAATGCTGTCCATCTATTCCGATAGTCATGATGGATACTTCATTTTCGTATTTAGCATAGAAGTAACTAGCTCCGCCAAGAGTTGTTATCTTTACAACAACCGGTTTTTTCAACCAGGTAAGAATTCGACCAAATTGAACTGATTTTAGAGCTGCCATGGATATTTTTTGTTTTATTTATGCTTTTCATGTGTGTCCGGTAAAAGTTCCGGACGGGTTATAAAAAGTTTAACATTTAACTATTCCAGCTTATTAAAAAAACACAATTCTTTATATCAAATGAAAACAGTTTTCTATTCGTCACTCTTTTCACTATTATTGACGTTTTTGTTAAAATAGCCCTCATGTGAATGAAATTCGTCTTTACGACGAATTAACCTATTTGCCTCTTGATTCTCCAAAACACCCCTACGTCCGTCAAGATATGTCAAAATGACTATTTTTTCGGAAATCTTAAATGTCCCTATACGCTCCATATCGGACCAATAACCCCTATCGCCCTTTTCTGAGAAATATCCATTAGGAAGAAAGTCCATTCCAAGCGACACACCATTTACCTGATACCCATCCCATTCACCGACTATCCATTGTTCCTTTGGGCTGACAGCAAAGGCTTCTGGGAAAATAAATGGCGTTCTCTTTGCCCTAAAAGCAGATAAAACTTCTGCTGGGATGTCTTCAGTCACCGCCAAAAAGTGCGCTTCATAATTAGCATCCTTCCCTAAACTGTTGCGTGCTGCAATTCGTAATGTGCGATGTGCTAATTCTCCACAGAGAACGCCCTCTTCGTCAAGAATAGTAAGTTCTTTTGTTTCTTCAACAGAATCAACAAGCAATTTAAGCGCTTCAACTTGATCTCTTTTATAACGGCGATTATCAGCAACCCAGTTAGAATAGTTTTTCACCCGAACTACAGTAAAAGGCTCACCCATATATTGAGGCGTGAATACAAACAACCCGCGCCCATTACTTGCGTCAGAAGCAACATAGCAACAAGCTGGAATCCAATCTATAAGCGGGCGCGGACTCTCAGCGTTTTCCCCTTTCAAATAGTAAGTACCCGTATACCAAGCGTCTTCATCATATTCATTCTCAATTCTTACCCCCACCATCTTAAATGCAACCTCGTATTGGGCTGATAAAACTTTAACTTCCTGTGGCTCATACGTTCCATAGAAAACTTTTCTTTTTGAAACTAAACGATGTCCGTCATTAAATAAAACCAATAAATCGCTCTCTTTAACGAAATCCCTCTGTTCAATAAAGTCACCGTGATAATCTATTTCCTTTCTCGTAAAGTAGAGCTTATTAGTAGTTCCCTCGTGCTTGTTTGACCCTCCAGTAATCAATGTCGCAACGACTTTTCCATTTTCTTTCTTTTCGAAAATAGTACCTCCGGGGAATATATGTGTTCTTTCTCTCTGTGGAAGTGAATATAATTGTTCTATGCCGGCATTGACGTTGATTAGAGGGACATCAGAGCGAAGATACGTATCAGTATCTGTTGACAGTCTTATTTTATCCTTGTCTTTATCGGGGGCATGATATAATGTATCTCTATTTTGAGACCATAAATAGCGACTATTTCCAACAACCGTTACAAGTCCCGTATAAGTATCACGAGTTGCCCATTCACCATTCTTATCCATGGTGAAGATTGTAGAGCCACCAATTCTATGATTTTGGCCAGCAAACACATGATGAACTTTACCATCATATATATAAAAAATTCCTGGGAAGCCTAAGGTCTTATCGGGAACAAATACGCCGTCAAATTCTGGTGTTGAAGACAGCATTACTTCTTTCTTATTAATCTTAGCATAACTGATTTTTTCATATGCATTCTTATTCTTTAGACGCGCTTCTTTTTCGATTTCTGGGCGAGAACAAGCAAAAATGAGTACAATTATTCCAATAAACTCAAAAACTTTTTTTAAAAATCTATAATACATAATCGTATAATTTGAATAGGCCTATATCAGATTTCTGTTAATTCGTAAAGATGGGAGCCGCCGGGAAGTTGGTGAAAAACACAAGGATATTCATGTCCAATTTCCAGGTGAAGTGCGTCGATAAAGCATTCACTGATGTTTCGATAATGGCGAATTGTTGGGCCGAAAGGTCTGGAATCATTCGCATAAGTACGTAGGCAACCTTCCTTTCGTAAATCACGAAATTGAACATAGACTGCAGTCGCTTGATGTCTGCAATCATACGCCGGCCCGTCGATAATATCAAAAGCCATTCTATTCCTTGTTGGGACAACTCTTAGTCTTGACATGGTTATTATTTGCCTTTGAATTAATCTTTAGTACTAATCTCTGCTTCTGATATAGCTTTCTGCATTTCTTTTCGCTTCTCCTTGTCCTCAATTGTTGAAGCGGCTACTCTGGCTTGAGCGAAATCTCCTATGGAGATTAGATATAATACTTCAGACGTTGATACTAGGTTTCTGTCAGAGTATGTCTCTGCGGCATTTCTGGCACCCTGATAGTCCCCTTCTTGAAGGTACTGTATTACAATTTCGTGCGACTTTCGCTCGCCCTTGATACCATTATGAACAACAATTCCCATGAGAATAAACGCGATTATTAACCCAATAAATACCTTCGTATCATGGCTTATTTTCCTCTTCTCTTTATTCAGCCGTAATGAGTATTGTTCAAGTAGGCTTTTTATGCTAGCGTCATCTGTTGCAATCCTTTGTAGAGCATTATATGCTTGAGTATACCTTCCGTACCATGCCTTCTTTATATCCTTCCCCATCCAGTCAGATGTGTCCGTAGAAATATAATTTGAGTATGAGAACTCAAGCATTTGTGACAATCCCTCTTTTGTAACCGGCATAGTAAAAGTGTTGATAACACTCAACTTTCTATCATGTATAGCTCTTTCTTCTGATTGGAGGAGGGAATCAATTGTATTACGTTTGGAAGCGGAAGACGAATTCGTCGCATTCAGCAATGCTTTTTGGAAACTTGCTATCCATTCTCGAGCTTCTGAACTCGCCACATTTTCTTTTTGGAGGATATACCCACATTCAGGACACTGTAACAAAGTGTCTGAAATAATAGCCCCGCAGTTTGGACATCTCGTCCTCTTTTCTTGCGTATGTTCAACATTACTATGACTAGAGAATGTTGTCTCGAGAATCATCTCTATTTCGTCTACATCTTCTCCAAGCTTTTCAGCCTTCCGAAGGATGATTTCTTTTTGCTTATCGGTTAACTCGCCACTTTCTTTGGCGAGATTAATTAGCTTTTCAATATCAGGGTGCATAGTTATTATTTGTTTAGCGATTCCAACTGCGGAACTCCCAAAGAAGGGGTGACAGACCTGTATTCTCTTTGATTCGGGAACATAATGCCCCTTGGTAGGAGATATACTCTTCCTTGGTCATCCGGCTCCATCGATTTGCCGGACGCTCCAGTCCAAATTCCTCGAGCGCCAAATCAAAGACAATGGAATCAATCGGCACATGGAGGCATTCAAAATAGCCTTCTGTCTGCGTACAATCAACGACAGACAAATACTTCATAGTCATATTAACCCATTTCTGAGCTTGCCCATAGTGGAAATGAATGCCGGAATCATTGTATTTTTGACAAATGGCCTCACAAAGTTCTGAATGCCATGAATCAAACATTTCTTTGTCAAAAAAACCGTGTTTGGACAACTTTATAATCTGGTCTTTTATCATCTTTACACTTGTCTGTCGCAACAATGCTTTCTTCTCTTCCGTAATATCCTGCGTCTTCTTATATTTGATAGTTCGATTCAAGTCCAAATAGGCTGAATTTACAGCTGTATATATCGGATCGTCAACATCCCCGAAATAGGCAATTAAAAGGTAGTACGTAATATCCTGGGGCGTCAGTTTATCTAGCTTTTTCACCTTCAAAATGGATTAAATGTGATTATGCCCTTAATGATTAATTCTTATCCGCCTCTGGAATGAGCTATCGCTCTCAAAAAAATATACTAATGCGTCAATCCAGCCTAGAAACAAAGGAATCATTGTCCAACTAAAAAGTAAATAGAGAATGCCGCTCTTAGTGTTTCCGAGATAAAACTTATGTATCCCTAATCCTCCAAAAAACAATGCCAGAAGACTTGCCACTAACCTACTCTTATTATTCTCCGAAACCGCATCTGAAAGAGTCTTTATAGGACCACTTTCTGTTATTGTGCTCTTTGTTGAATCCGCCGACCTGCTATTTGAAAAAGCATAGCTTGCAACATCGCGTATTTGGCCAAAGACATTTTTGCTATCAGACTTGGCTTCACACTTCCCATCGTTTTGAACTTCATGTGGATATGGGGCAGTTACCTCTATATCATTTTTGTCGGCAGATTCCTTTTTCTGTTTCAGATTCTTTTTATATGTTAAATCCAAGACTAATTCGACCTCATCGGGATCCTCGCCCAAGGCAACAGCTTTATTTCGAATGATCTCACGCTGGCGGGGTGTAACCGTATCACCTTTAGCGGCTAAAACAATCAGCTTTTCAATATCCGGGTGCATCTTGAAATCTATTAAAGGGATTGCAAAACCGCCTTGCTGATAGAAATTACTGCCGGCCAAAATAGTTTATTTGTGCAGCCAAAGTCTTTGAAGCGACTGGCAAGTTCACTCATCGTCATATCAGGATGCTCTTTTACATATTTACAGAATGCATTCCATTTTTCAGCCGAGAGTACATATTGAGACTGCATTCTTGCATGTTCATTACTCATCGACAGAATGACATCAGCAAAAACCCAAGTATGGAATGGATACTTGCTCCTTCCTCCATATTTCTCGATATTCACCGGTTTGCATTCCTTTGCTTGCATTTTAATCCACCTCCTGGCTTTGTTAAAAGCAACCAATTTCAAGTCTTTACAGTATTTCTTTCTCATGGGATGCGTTAATTTGAATGGTTAATTGTCCTTCTACTTTGATAGACCCATACGATATGATCCAGATGCCGGGGAGTCATACCCGGATAGTCTTTGGACAGTTCTGAAGAGGCATGGCGGAACAGAGCCTTTATCTGTTCATCCGAAAGATTCTGTTCTCCCGTTGCATTTGCAGAGAACGCACGGATATGACGGTCTACCTTGACATCGTTACTGTCGCCCACCAACATATAGAGATAACTAAGTGTTGCCGGGCCAATTCCCCGAATTCCGGAAAGCGCTGCCTCCAAATCAGGATTATCAAATTGCTCCTGCATATCTTGATAAGTCTCAATGCCACAATTTCGGAAGACTTGAAGACATTCACTGAAAACGGCGGATTTCAACCGACCGGAGACCTCTTGATGATTACCGACAACATCGGCCAACTGTTCCGGAGACATACCCTGAAGCAACTCAAGCATTTCCGAAACCGTTATCTGACAGTCTCGGGATGGACATTTTGCAATAGCCCTACTATCTAGTCCATAGTGATTGCAAAACCGATTGATGGTATGGATAACGGAAGTATAGTTGGCTTGAGCGGAAAAAGTAGCATCCAGCACACTCAAGGCCATGCTGTTGTAGTACCCGAAGTCCGGAACGGTGAAATCGAGGACGCTTTTGCAGTACAATAAGAAAAGAAGTTCCATGCTATGAAATCTTTGCATACAAAGAAAAAACATAGGCGTAAGTCAATCAAGTTCACATTGGTTCATTTAGCTCTATGCGGAATGATTCTGCAGAACATGCCCCGGGAGCCCCTATTCTCCACTCCATGTAATGAGTTTCAAGCCGGGCGTACTTATATTGCGAAAAATTTCGCAACGAAAATTTTCGCAATGACTGCCCCGCCCCTACCGGTCCAAAACCGGGACAGGGTATGGGCGAAAACGCCCCGTTTTGACCCTACCCTACCATCGGCGCGGACCCCTAGCGGCACCCATATCCCCTCCATCGACCCCCATACCTGCCGCACCCATGTCCGATATGCAAAAAAATGACTATATTTGTGCTATGACGGACATTTTCCAGGGACTGAATTCGCGCCAGCGGGAGGCCGTAGAGGCCACCGAGGGGCGCATCCGCGTGGTGGCGGGCGCCGGGACGGGCAAAACCAAGGCCCTGACGCACCGCTATGCCTACTTGGTGAATGTCCTGGGCATTGACCCGGCCAATCTGTTGTGCCTCACCTTCACCAACAAGGCTGCGGCCGAAATGCGCAGCCGCATCGCCGCCATGGTCCACAGCGGGGACTACAACGACTTCGTGTGCACCCTGCACGGCTTCTGCGTCAAGTTCCTTAGGAAGGAAATTTACCGCATCGGCTTTCCCAAATCCTTCACCGTGCTGGACGAGGAAGACAGCAAGGCCATCGCCAAGCAGGCCATGGACGAGTTGGGACTCAAGCGCACGGAAAAGACGGTGAAGCAGTTCCTGGATGCCATCGGGGCCGAAAAAGCCCTCAACGGTTACATCCAGACGTATATGCTGCCGGGCAGTGTGGTCTCCGATGAAATGCGCCGCACTTCCCGCCTGGCCGCCTATGTGAGCCGCCAGATGAAAAACTACGCGCTGGACTTTGACGACCTGATGAACGTCACCAAGTACATCCTGGACCGTTTTCCGGATGCCTGCGAGGAGTGGCAGACCCGCCTCAACTACATCATGGTGGACGAGGCGCAGGACTGCAACCTGGACGACTGGGACCTCATCGACCGCCTCAGCGCCAAACACCGGAACCTCTTCATCGTGGGAGACCCCGACCAGGCCATCTACGAGTGGCGCGGTGCCCGGCCGGACCTTTTTGTCAATTTCGCGGCCGACAAAACCATCATCCTGGACGAGAACTACCGCTCTACGCCCCGTATCCTGGACGTAGCCAACAGCGTCATTTCCAACAACCAGAACCGCATCCCCAAGGACCTCTTCACCCGCAAGGCCGAGGGCAGGGCCGTCATTCACTTCCACGGCAAAAGCGAGAAGGAGGAGACCGAATGGATTGTGACGCAGATCAAGCGCCTGCTGGAAGGCGGCGCCCGCGTGAGCGACATCGCCATCCTCTACCGCAGCAGTTACCTTTCCCGCGCCCTGGAGCAGGAACTGCTCAATGCCCACCTGGAATACACCATCTGGGGCGGCACGCGCTTTTTCGAGCGGCGGGAAATCAAGGATGCGCTCAGTTATTTGCGCCTTGTAAGCAACCAGGACGACGACCTCTCCTTCGAGCGCATCATCAACGTGCCTTCGCGCAAGCTGGGGCGCAAGTTCCTGGACGGCATCCGGGCCCTGGCCGACGAAAGGGGCATCTCGCTCTACAGCGCCCTGCAGGTGAACGGCGATGCCAAATCGGCCCCCTTTGTGGAACTTATCGAGGATGCCAAGCAGTTTGCGCTGGAAAACCGGGTGAGCGACCTTCTGAACCGCCTGCTGGACCGTTCCGGCTACAAGAAAATGGTGCGCGAGGACCAGGACGAGGACCGTCTCGAGAACCTGGACGAACTCCTTTCCAGCATCCGTTTCTACGAGAGCGTGCGCACCCCGGAAGAGAGCACCCTGGCCGATTATCTGCAGGATATCGCCCTCTACACCAACGACGACCACCGCAAGGACACCCCCACCATCAAACTCATGACCATCCACCAGGCCAAGGGGTTGGAATTCCCATACGTCTTCGTCACAGGGCTTTCGGAGGGCATTTTCCCCAACATGCGCAGCATCCGCGAGGGCAAGAAAAACGGCGAGGAAGAGGAGCGCCGGCTCATGTATGTGGCCATCACCCGCGCCCAGAACGCCCTGTTCCTGACAGAGTCGGAAGGCTTCAACATATCCACCAAGATGACCAAATACCCTTCCCGTTTCCTGGCCGAAATCAAGCAGAACCTGATGGTTACGGAAGGCGTAGTCCCGGAGGAACTCTGGAAGGGCACCCGGGGCCTCACCCACGTACTGGACCAGGAAGATTTCAGTGCCGAGCGGGCCGCCTATGCCTCCCCCTTCAAGGTGGGAGACATTGTAACGCACCCTGTCTTCGGGGAGGGTGTCATCGTAGCCGCCAATAAAGACTACACCAGTTTCGACGTCCAGTTTGACAGCGGCGCCATCAGGACCCTGCGCGCCGCCTTCATTTCCCTGGCCGACTTGCCCTGATTTCATACAAAACAGTAACTTTGTCAACTATTACGCACTAATCAATACACCATGAAAAAACGTTTCCTCCTGGCGGCCCTCCTTCTGGCCGTCCTCCAACCGATGAAGGCCGATGAAGGCATGTGGCTGCCGGCCCTGATTTCCCAGCGTATCGGAGACATGCAGGCCAAGGGCCTCCGCATCAGCGCCGAAGAGATTTACAGTGTCAATCAGGCCAGCCTGAAAGATGCCGTGGTGCTCTTCGGCAGCGGCTGCACCGGAGAACTGGTGAGCGACGAGGGGCTCCTGTTTACCAACCACCACTGCGGCTACAGTTTCATCCAGCGGCATTCCTCCGTGGAGCACGACTACCTGAAGGACGGTTTCTGGGCACTCAACCGCTCGGAGGAACTGCCCAACCCCGGCCTTACCGTCCGTTTCCTGGAAAGGATGGAAGATGTGACCGCCGCCGTCCTCAAAGGCTACAAACCCGCCAAGATGGACGAAGAGCAGCGCCAGGCCCTCATCAAGAAAAACAGCGACAAACTGAAGGCCGATGCCGTCAAGGGAGGAAACGGCCTCAAGGCCAGTGTGGAAGCCCTCTATTATGGCAACCAGTACTTCCTCTTCGTGTTCCGCGAGTACAGGGACGTGCGCCTGGTGGGCGCTCCCCCCTCCTCCATCGGCAAATTCGGCGGAGAGACCGACAACTGGATGTGGCCCCGCCACACCGGTGACTTCTCCATCTTCCGCATCTACGCCGGAGCGGACAACATGCCGGCCGATTACAGTGAGGCCAATGTCCCCTATCGGCCCAAAAAATCCCTGAAAATCTCCCGTGCAGGCGTGAAGGAAGGCGATTTCACCTTTGTTTACGGCTGTCCGGGCAGCACCCAGGAGTACGTGCACTCCGCCCTGGTGGACTACGTGGCGAACGTTTCCGACCCGGAAAAGATAGCGCTTCGCACCACCCGCCTGCAACTCATGAAAAAGCATATGACGCAAAGCCAGAAAGTGCGCATCCAGTACTCCAGCAAATATGCCGGCGTGGCCAATGCCTGGAAGAAGTGGCAGGGCGAAGAAAAAGGCCTGCGGAAAAACAATATCGTAAAGGCGAAGCAAGCCTACGAAGCCCGCTTCGAGGAGTGGGCCCGCGGTTCCCGCTATGAAGGCATCACCGACCGGCTGGCTCAGTTGTATGCCGCCCGGAATCCCCTCTACCGCGCCTATGAGTACTACCGGGAAAGCGTCCTCACCATCGAGCGGCTTCAGAAGGCCGTCAATCCCCGTTTCAACACGAAAGACTATTACCAGCCCATCGACGAAGAAATCTTCGTGGCCATGATGTCGGCCTTCGACAAGTCCCTGGATGACGTTTACAAGCCCCCGTATTTCCTCGAAAAGCGCGCCCAATACGGCTCCATGGAAGCCTGGAAGGATGCCGTATTCGCCGACGACAATGAGGCAAAAGCCCTCTCCGATGCGCTGAACGACCATTTTTCCACCGCGATTGTCCCGCCGGTGAACCAACTTAACCAGAGCATCAACCTGGTGTATCGCGACTACATGCAAGGCCAGATGGAATTTGAGCGTGAACGCACCTTCTACCCGGACGCCAACCTCACCCTTCGCGTCGCCTACGGCCATGTGGAAGGCTATCGTCCGGCCGATGCCATTTACTACCGCCCTGTTTCCACGCTCCGGGGCATCATCGAGAAGGACAATCCGGACATCTTCGACTACAACATCCCCCAGACGCTGCGCGACATCTATGCCCAGGGCGGCCATGAGAACCAGCCCGTGTGCTTTTTGGCCACCAACCACACCACCGGCGGAAACTCCGGCTCGCCGGTGCTGAATGCCGACGGCAACCTCATCGGCATCAACTTCGACCGCGTATGGGAAGGGACGATGAGCGACCTGGCCTTCGACCCTGAGATTTGCCGCAACATCTCCCTGGACGTGCGGTACATCCTGTTTATAATAAAGGAGATAGGCCATGCGGACTATCTCCTCGACGAGATGAATTTCGTAGATTAGATTTCGAAGGAATCGATTTCCTTCACCAGTTTTCCAATGATGGACATCTTCATGTCGTAAAGGGCATCGGAGATGTCCACTTTGTAATAGTGCGGGTTGATCAGACGGCGTTCCGCCGGGGAGAAATGGTGCAGGTTGTCCTTGTAGAAGGCCTTTTTGGTCTGGAGGTCATAGTACGGGGCGATGCGTTCGCCTTTTTTTACCGACTGCAGCTGGAGCGGACGGGCATCGTACTGGCCTTCCTCGAAGGTCTTGGTCTTGAAGGAGTCATATTCGTCCCGGACGGTGATGGTCTTGCCCTGCTGGATGGCCAGGTCCATGGCGTCTCCCCGGAGGCAAGTGACATCGGCCTTGAACACGTAGCCGTCCAGGGAATTGCCTTTTTCCTTGTCCTGGGCCGATATGCGCCAGGTGATCTGGAAGCCGGGGTTGATGAGCTTGATTTTGTCTTCCGAGCGCTTGAGCACGGGCTCCCCGTCAATCTGGACCAGCTTGTACACATTGCCGAAGCAGGGGGCGGCCTTGGAGGTGGCGATGGCATCTCCCACGCCATAACTGTCGATACGAGCGCCCTGACGCTCCAAGTCGGTAATCAGGTATTCATCCAAGCCGTTGGTGGCGAAGATTTTACACTTGGCAAGCCCGTGTTCGTCCAAAATGCGGCGCACCTCCTGCGAGAGATAGGCAAGGTCGCCACTGTCCAGGCGGATGCCGTAACCGGGGGCATAGTTGTCATCGATGCCGTTTTCCCTGAAGGAACGGATGGCGTTCTTGACACCGCACTTGAGCGTGTCATAGGTATCGATGAGGAGGATGATATTTTCCCCGCGATGGGTCTTGATATAATCCGTAAACGCCTTGTGCTCCCCCTCCACGGTGCTGCCGTAGGAGGTGATGAAACTGTGGGCCATGGTGCCGGTGGAAGGGACGCCGTTGAAAGCGCCCGTGAGGATGTTGGAGGAACTGGCGCAGCCGGCGATCTGGGCCGCCTTGCCGCCATAGACCGCCGCCCACGGGCCATGGGCGCGCCGGGAGCCGAACTCGCTCACCGGCTTGTCGGTGGACCGGCACACGCGGGATGCCTTGGTGGCCACGGCCATCTGGTGGTTCAGGATGCACAGCATGGGCGTTTCCAGCACCTGGGCCTGGATGAGCGGCGCCACAACGATGACGACGGGCTGATTGGGGAACACGATCTCCCCTTCCCGCATGGTGTAGAGGTCGCCCGTGAACCGCATGGTGCTCAGGTACTTGCGAAACTCCTTGTATTCCTCTCCGGGAAGGAATTTCTCGTAAAAGGCTTCCGGCTCGGTTCCCAGACTTTTCACCATTTCAATCACTTCCTCCGTTCCGCTCACCACGGCCCAGTTGTTATTCTCCGGAGCCTTGCGGTAAAAGAGGTTGAACACGGCAATCTGGTCTTGTTTTCCACAGTCCAGATAGGACTTTCCCATGGTGTACTGGTACTTGTCCGATACGTAGGCGATATTGATATTGTTCATGGTACTGATTATATGAGGGCGATGCCTTCTTTTTCCATGGTTTCGAGGGTTTGCAGATGCCCCTCTTTCGCGACATAGGCGATACAGTCCTTGAGGACGCTCACCTTGAAACCGGCGTTCTGCAGATCCCGGGCCGTATTGTACACGCAGAATTCGGTGGCGATGCCGCAGACGACCACATGACGGACAGCCAGTATTTCCAGCACTTCCCGAAGGCTCTGGCCGGCCGGATTCCTGCCTTCGAAACCGCTGTACTGCTCCAGGTTCGGATCCTCTCCCTTGAAGAAACTCAGGTCTTCGTCGGCATAAGGGGCCAGGGCTTCATGGATATCGGCCCCGTGGGTGCCCTGCACGCAATGAGGCGGCCAGGGCCCGCCCTGGGCCTGGAAGGAACAGTGGTTGGCAGGATGGTGGTCCCGGACAAAAAGAATGGGGAAATCCGAACCGTCCGGAATCTTCTTCAGATAGTCGAGCGTATTGGCCACGGCTTTATCAGCATCCAGGCAGGCCATGCTGCCGTCTATGAAATCGTAGAGCATATCTACGACAATCAGCGCGCTGTCTTTCATCTAAACACTATTTTTTACAAAGATAGCAGAAAATTGCGTATCTTTGTCAGGTATGATTACTTTTGAACAAATCAAGGACCTGCAGGAGCGGATGGCTACGCTGGAGGCCTGTCTGGATATTGCCGGCAAGCGGAAAGAGGTTGCGGCCAAAACGGAGCAGACCCTGGCTCCGGACTTCTGGAACGACCCCAAGCAAGCAGAGGCTTTCCTGAAAAAGCTTTCCGGTGTAAAATCCTGGGTAACAGACTTCGACAAGGCCAGGGGCGAGGTCGAAGACCTGGAAGTCCTCTACGATTTTGCCAAAGAAAGTCTTTCCGGGGCCGATGACGAAGCCGTCGAGACGGCCGAAAGCCGCGAACTGGACCAGGCGTTTGCCTCGGCCACCGCTTCGGTGGAAGCCCTGGAACTCCGCAATATGCTGGGCGGCGAAGGGGACAACCTGGGCGCCGTGCTCACCATCAATTCCGGCGCCGGCGGCACGGAAGCCAACGACTGGAGCGCCATGCTCATGCGCATGTACACCCGCTGGTGCGAGCGAAACGGCTACAAATACACCATCACCTCCCTGCTGGAAGGCGAAGAGGCCGGCATCAAAAGTTGCACCATCGAGGTGGAGGGAGACTATGCCTACGGCTATCTGAAGGCCGAAAACGGCGTGCACCGCCTGGTGCGCATCTCTCCTTTCAACGCCCAGGGGAAGCGCCAGACCACCTTCTCCAGCGTATTCGTTTATCCGCTGGTCGATGACAGCATCAACATCGAAATCAACCCCTCCGACCTGGAATGGGACACCTTCCGCAGCGGCGGGCACGGCGGGCAGAACGTCAATAAAGTGGAAACCGGCGTCCGTGTAAGGCACATTCCTTCCGGCATCATGGTCGAGAACACGGAAACCCGCTCCCAGCAGGACAACCGCCAGAGAGCCCTCCTTATCCTGAAGTCCCGCCTGTACGACATCGAACTGAAAAAGCGCCAGGAAAAGCAGGCCGAACTCGAAGGGCAGAAAATGCGCATCGAGTGGGGCTCCCAGATCCGCAATTATGTCCTGCACCCGTATAAACTGGTCAAAGACCTGCGCACCGGCTACAATACGGCCGACACGCAGGGCGTTCTGGACGGAGACCTGAACGAATTCATGAAGACCTATCTGATGGGTAAGGGCGCCGCCGTCACGGATCCGGATGCCTTGGATTAACGATTGATCACCTTGCCGAAGAGGTAGTATTTCTGGTCGCCGAACCACAGGACGCTTTCGCCGTCCAGCGCGGTAAAACTTGTATAGAATGAGTTCCCGGTTTCCCGGGGAGAGAAAACCGAGCCTTCTCCGAACCATATCGGCTGATGGGCGCCGGGAACATAAACGCCGTCCCTTCTGTACAGGGGACCCCGGTTCTGGTAGGAAGTCGGGGAATTGAAATCGAAGGCGTCATGCACCAGAAGCATATAATGGCCGCTGCGGGCTTCGGGGCCGTGGATATCGTATAACGGACAGGGAGAACAGGGGTGGAGGATGGCGGCGCCTCCGTCTTTTTCGCGCAGGACTTCCGGACGGCTCCAGCTGCGTCCGTTATCGGCACTGACCGACCATACAGGATGGCCGATGGAGGTACGCATCACAGCGAACAGCCGCCCGTCCGGCAGGCCGCTGATGCAGGCCTCTTCCGTTATCTTCCCTTCCCGGGGATGGTAATCCTCCTCGGCAGCGACGGTGGAAGAGTCGAACGACTGCCCTCCCGTGTTGAAAAAGGAGATGCGGATATCCCGCACTTGAGGGTCTTCATCGATGTTCTCATATTGCCAGAACTCCACGCGCGCAATGCCTTTGCGGTCGTATCGGGAGCAGCCCGCCAGATAGCGTCCGCCCTCACCCAGCCGCAGCGGTCTCTGCCACATGCACCAGACCGGAGGGAGTGAAGGGTCCTCGGGGTCGCTTTCGAAACGGATGGGGAACGGGACGGTTTCCGGCTCGCTCCAGGTTTGGCCGGCATCGTCGGAATAACGGCCGCACAGAATGCCCTGGAGGTGTTTTTTGACTGTGGTTTCCTGATTCCAAAGCAGATAGATGCGCCCGCTCCGGCTAATCATCGGCTGCTGCCAGGCGGCAACGGGTTTGGGGTCCGCCAGGGTGGGAGAACCGGCAAGGATTACCGGTTCGCTCCAACTTCTGCCCTTGTCCGAACTCTTGGAGAACACCACATGCTCATCGTCGGCCGCCTCGAAGGACCCTTGCGTCCAAAAGGCATACAGAAGACCGCGGGCAGGGTCTTCCAGCACATGGAAATGATCGTTGAAGGTGTCTCCCACCTTGTTTTTGTCCCGTTCCGATTGGACGCGAGGCTGCCGCGGGACATAGACGGTAAAGTCGTGCGGGACCACGTCGATATCCGTTTCAGGATAAAGATAGTGCCAGTAGAAGTGCTCCGGCCAACGTTCACGGTAGTTGCCCACATCCGTAAAGTGACGCTCCAGCGCCTCATCGGCCGTAGCGTAGCGGTGGCAGGATTCCGGCACTCTCATGAACACGGTCCACTGGCTTTGGCTTGCCGCATCCTGCCCCGGGAAGCCCACCCAGACCACGGTCCCCTTTTCCGGCGGGAAGGACGGATTCATCGTGAACACCGTGGTGAGGGCGGTGGCATCGTTGCGGATGGGCGGTTCGGTCAGAAGTTGTGAAAGATGCCTGCGATGGAACTTATGTGCAGGCTTCCGGGAAAAAGTCTCCGCCTGGAAATCGCCGAAAAAGTACTCCTGCGCCAAGGCGTGCCGGTCGCGGTTGTGGCTGTCCGCAAGCGTCTTGGGATCGGCATAGGCCCTGCGGAAGTTAAAGTTCCCGTCCTTTCTTGGATGATACCATCCCCGCTTCCGGGCATATTTTACCAAATCCTTGCTGCCCAGGAAGTTAACGGTATCCTCAAGGTGAATCTCCCCGATGGTGTAGTAGTTGGGGATGGTGGCGATCCCGTCGTCCGGGACTCGCTGCGCCACCCAGTGCCGGCCCCTGACCACCGCGACAATCCAGCCTTCCCGCTGGTCCGCCACCAGATAAGAGCGTCCGGAATCGGCATAACCGTATCGGCCTACAAGCGAGCCGATGATGTGAACGGCTTCGCGGGCGGAACGCGCATGCTGGATGGCTGTCGTGCGAATTTCGTAAACCATGCCGCCCTGAGCCTTGTCTTCACGGGAAAGGCACTGGTTGGAAGCGATGCTCACGCCGTATTCGTTGGCATAACTGTCCCCGGCGGCCTGACCGGGGAACTCGAACCAGAGATAGGCACAGCGTGCGTCATCGGCCGGGACATGATAGATGTTCAGCATCGTTTCGCCGTGCTGGTCTTCGTTATGGCCGAGATAGACATAACCGTCGGTGGTGGCGTTACGTCCGGCAATGATACCGAAACAGAGCAGAGGAAGCAGGATCGGGCTCATGATTCTCCGGGGGTAGATGGTTTCTGTACAAAGATAGCAATAATCTCTTTCAAATCATCCGGCATTTCCAGTGGCACGTAATCCATTCACGATCAGCCACTTACGTATAATCCTCTGCGCAAAATGCGCAGAGGATTATACGTAAAATATTAACAGACAATTACTTACCAATCACCGATATACGTTGTACTGGTTGTAGAGGCTTCCGTACATCTGACCCAGGACCTCCAGGTAGGGCACGCCTTCGAAGAGGGTGGTGCGATATACGGTGTTGTCCACCATGTAGTACTCGATGCCGTTCATCACGATAATCTCGTAGTCGTCCGGGAGGGAGGTGACCAGGGCGCCTGCAGGAGGCACGATGGTGGAATACACGCCGGAGGCGGAGATGGTGTAGAACACGCCGTCCTGGTAGAAATACTCGGAGTTGGCGTAGGCGTAACTCTGGACAAGGCCCAGTTTCTCGGCCAGCTCATAGGCGGTGAGGGCACGGTTTGCGTTAAGCGCATAATCGTTGTTCCGGGCGATGAGTCTTGCGTTCTGCTGGGCAATGATGAGGTTCTGCCTGGCGATTACGTTATAATAGTCGAAAGTACGGCTATAGGTACGGTAGGTATCGCAGTAATAAGCGAAGGTGACAGCCCGGAAGATGGCCCGGTCGATGGCAGCCTCCAGCGGAGTGCCGAAAGGAGGACGGCAGACGACATACGCACCTCCGAAGGGACGGTAATAGATCCCGTTGTAGAAGTAGTAGTCGATCCCCCAATGGCTGATGCGGCGCCAGTGCGGAGGCAGGCTGTGGATGCGGTATCCGTAATAGTGCGGATGATCTCCCCAGAAATAACCTGCACGGTCCCAGGGCATGGGGTCCCGCTGGCGCGGAGGGATGCGGTACATGTTGTGCCGGTCATCCACACGCATGTCATCACTGTAACGGTAGTTGTAGCCATCGTCCCTGTAGGTGGGCTGCACGGGAGCCGAATCCTTGGTGGCGACACTGGAGGTGAGTCCGGTGCGGCTCACATTGGAAGAGCGCACGGTGGTGCCGGTGACGGCGGTGCCGCCGTTGGCCGAAGTCCGGGAGGTGTTGGAAGAGGACACCGATCCGGTGCTCTGCACAGGCTGGCTGACGCTCTGGCTGGAACGGGACTGGGCGGAAGACCGCACCGTAGTGCCGCTGGAAGGAACACCGGCGCTCTTGGCGGCCGACGAACTGCGGGTAGCAGTGGTAGAACGGCTGGTGCCGCTACCGCTGGTGCTGCTGCCGGTAGAGCGGCTTACGGAACTGCCGGAAGACCGGGTGGCCTGACCGCTGCCGGAGGAGCGGCTGGTCGAAGTGGTGCTCCGACGGTCCTGCTGCACGGCTGCGCTGCTGGAAGACCGGGTGGGGGTCCCGGAAGAGCGGTTAACCGTACTGCCGGCCGACCGGGTGGTGGTTCCGGAGGAACGGGAAACCGAACTGCCCGAAGACCGGGTGGTGGTTCCGGAAGTGGTGGACCGGCCGGAAGAACTGCCGCCCGTAGAGCGGGACTGGGCCAGCATATCAGGTGCCATGAGCATGACAAACGCCAGCATCATGGAAGTGGCAAGGGTGGTTAAACTTCTCATAGCATCTTCGTTTTTAGGATTAACGATATAAGTAATAGTGTTGGGAAAGCGCCTTGAAATCTTCGGTATCCTTGTTCCAATAATCAACGATGTCGGCTGCTTTCATTCGCTTTCCGAAAGTAGTTCTTACATAATCCGTACCACAGACAATATCCAGCATCCGGGTTTTCTTGAGGGGGTATGGATTGTGCGACGGCCAAAGTTCCTGAATGGCCTGCATCACATAAAACTGCAGCAGCGAAACCGGGGCCTGCTCAAAGTCGGTGAAGAAAAACTGCACGCCGTGGACGAGTTTTCCCTGCAGGGATCCGGAAATGGGTTTGTAGTGGATGGTCCGGAAGGCGACCCCGGGAAGGGCATAACTGTCCAGGCGGTCCTTCAGTTTGTCGGCATCGATCCATTCGGCCGCAAAAGTCTGGAAGGGAATGGTGTATCCTACGCCCGTGTTCAGATAGCCGTAATCTCCGCAGATGCCGGAACTGGCGTAGCAGAGGGCGCTTTCCATGGAGGGGATATTGGGGGACGGCAGAATCCACGGAAGGCCGGTGTCGCGGAATTTCATCCAGCGGTGCCATCCGCGCATCGGGACCACATTCAAACGGCATTTGAGGGGGTCGAGGTCTCCTTTCTGGCCCTTGTTCAAGCCCTCCTCGTTGATGAGGACGGCCAGTTCACCCACCGTCAGGCCATAGACGAAGGGAATGTGGAACTGGCTCACGAAGGAGTAGTATCCGTCTTCCACCAGGGGGCCCTCCACCTTGTTGCCGCCCAGCGGGTTGGGACGGTCCAGGACGAGGACTTCCACATCGGCCTTGGCGCACGCACGCATCACAAGGCCGAGGGTGGAGATGAAAGTATAACAGCGAACCCCCACATCCTGGATGTCATACACCATGACGTCGATTCCCTTCAGCATCTCCGGCGAGGGTTCCCGCGTACTGCCATAAAGCGAATAGACAGGGAGGCCGGTCCTGGAATCCAGACCGCTTTGCACATGGTCTCCGGCATAGGCGTCTCCCCGGACGCCGTGCTCCGGTCCGTACAGGGCGACCAATTGCACCTCGGGGGCTTCGAACAGGATGTCGATGGTGGAACGGAGATTCCGGTCCACGCCGCTGGGATTGGTAACCAGGCCGACACGTTTTCCCTTCAACGGCTCAAAACCGCCACGTTCCAGGACTTCGATCCCGGTGAGCACCTGCGCCCCGGCCGGAAACACCGTCAGGAAAAGACCGATGAGGATGTTAGTGATTCGCATGTTGCTGTATATCAGTTACTTGCTTATATTCCTCTGCGCAAAAAGCGCAGAGGATTGTACGTAAATTATTGATTCTTATTAAGTTCCGAGCCACCTGTTATTTGGGTAAAGATCCGGTTCAGGGGGGCGGGGTCTCCGGAAGCATGGAGCGAGACGGAGAAGGGGCCCGTGCCGACCGGGACGCCGCGCTGCTGCAGGACGTGGACGGTTTGCCGGGCCACGGCCGGGGCGGGGTCGATCACCCGCACGGAGGCGCCGGCCAGACGCTGGATCACCGGCTGCAGGAAAGGATAGTGCGTGCAGCCCAGGACGATGGTATCGGCTCCGGCATCCAGCAGCGGCCGGAGCGACGCCTGCACCGTGGCTTCCACCTCCGGTCCGTCCAGTTTCCCGGCCTCTACCAGTTCCACAAATCCCTGTCCAACATGCTCGGCAATGGTGACGTTATCTTCATATAATCCCCTTGTTTTGAGATATTTGGACCCTTTCAGGGTGCCGGCCGTCGCCAGGACGCCGATGACACCGCTGCGGGTTCCCAGGGCCGCCGGTTTCACGGCAGGCTCCATCCCTACGAAGGGGACGTCCGGATACTCGGCCCGAAGGGTGGCGATGGCGGCGGCCGTGGCGGTATTGCAGGCGATCACGATGATGTCGGCCCCCTTGTCCAGCAAGAATTCGGTTATGTAACGTCCGCGCCGCTGGATGTACAAGGCCGATTTCTCCCCATACGGGCAGTGGGCATTGTCGGAAAAGTAGTGATACTGCTCCTTCGGGAGCACTTTGACAAGTTCCCGATAGACCGAAAGGCCTCCGCAGCCGGAATCGAATATGCCGATGGTAGCCATGTCTTCCCTATTCTGTCTGTCCCCAGGTTTCGTCTATCACGGCCCGTGCACCGGCGTCGGCCGCAGGCGTCAGTCCCTCATAACGATGGCAATGCTCCGAGGCGCAGACGTCGTAATGGGCGTGGACCGGGCATTCCTGGGAGGGCCGTTCTTCCCGGGGCCGGTGCTCCAGCCAGGTAATCACCTCCGGAGTGTTCACAAGTTCCGGGCCGGAAACCTGCTTGCGTCCTTCCCGACGCCGGGCCATCTGCGCCATCAGGCTGCGGCGGATGGCGACGGACTCCTCCCGGCGACGCTCTTCCGGGAGCAGGGACACCACGCTCAGAAGGTAATCCTCCGCGCCCAGGATGTTGACGGCTTCCACCATGCCATTTACAGCCATGAACTTGAGCGTTCCGGCATAGCGGCGGGGACTCCCCTCCCCGTACAGGATGAAGGAAGGTTCGGCGAACAGGGTGGAGATGGTAACGGCCTCGAAGACCAGTTCGTCGTAGAGGACGCCGTTGTAGTCGATCTTCCCTTCCCGGTAACTGACCTTCTGCGGACCGGCGCCGTCGGAAATGATCTCGAACACGATCTCCTGCCCGGCGCAGATGCCGACCTCCACCTTGGGCTGGGTACGCACCAGGCGCCACAGGAGCCGGCTTTCTTCCGCCTCCGAGAGGGTGACATCGTTGTAGATTTCCTGCAGGACGGCCTCGTCCAGCCGGTCGAAGTCGGCTTCTTCCGGAACCACCACGAATCCGGCCATGTCGGCCGCACCCGGGGAGATGGGAAAATGCGGACGGAAGGCGCTCCGGAGCGTGACGAGCGAGCGGAATTCTCCCTCGCTGCAATAAGCGAAGGCATTGAAACGCGGCTCGGTTTCTTCGGCCAGCAGGTTCAGACAGTCCAAAAGGCGGTAGAAAAGTTTCGCCATCGACTTGGAAGTCTGTGCGCGGAGCATGAAAACGCCCCGGTTGAAGCGCTTGTAATGGTACAGTTGGGCGTCCCGGACGCTGTCGATGAAAGCCAGGTCTTCCGGAACGGTTCCGGCCGCGACCATCCTGAGAAGGCGCTCCGTCACCCGTTCCAGGGGCATATATCCCTTGGGGCAGGCCTGAAAATGCGCGTGCTGGGGAACCGAGGTGCCGCTGTTGGGACTGTTATAGAAAACGATATAGTTTTCCAACTGGGCGGCCAGGTCCAGCATGTCCGGGAAACGGTGCCAGATGGTTTGCGGAGTGTGGATATCGCGCGTAATGACCAGGTGGTTGGGGAAAATGGGGGCCCGGTTCACCAGAATGTTGTACTTGCGTCCCTTGCGCCCTTCAAACGGAAGCGTGTGCTGATGCTCCATGTAATTTTCCTCACAGAGCGGACAGCCATGATCGAAGATGGGCAGCCGGCCGGGATTGGATTGCAGCGTAACCAGGATGCCTCCCATCGGGAGCGTTCGCGTACGGGCGCTCTTTAGTGCCCGGTACTTGGCCGCCACTGCCGGCCAGACCGACAACTGGTCGTGTACGAATTTGTCGATATCTGTTGCCATAACTTTGTAAAGTTAAGGCTTTTTAGGGGAAAAACCTATAGGAGTGCCAGCAATCTGCCTTTGATGCGCAGGAATTCCGACTGAAAGTTGGGCGTAAGGATGCCTTTGTCCCAGGCCGACTCCAGTTCCCCGACGGTCCACCACTTCCCTTCCGACACCTCGCCATTGTCCGGGGCCAGTTCGGGATGGCCGACCATCGCATAGACGAAAATCAGTTCACGCTCCCTTTCCGTCTCATAGACATAGGATTCGAGGGGGATGGCGTTGAACGCCTGAATGCCCAGTTCTTCGGCCGCCTCCCGGTAGAGCGATTCCTCGGCCTGTTCTCCGTAAGTGATGTGCCCTCCGACGGCCGTATCCCAGTATCCGGGCAGGAAATCCTTGGTGAGAGCACGCTTTTGCAGATAAATCCGGCCGAAACGGTCGATGATGTGCAGATGGACGACCGGATGAAGGGCCTTGGAGCCGCCGTGGCACCAATCACGCGTCGCCTGGCCGTACACCTGGCCGGAAGGCTCCACCAGGGGAAGTTTCTCCCCATTCGGGACAGCCTGCCTGCCAGGCCTGTGGATGGAAGGCCGGGGATAATACGGGGCCGGTTCTACCGGATACAGCAAATCCATCATAGCACTACGCCATTGCGATCAGAATCAGCAGTTGCGCCACCAGGACCCGCAGGAACATGGACAGCGGATAAACCGTCGCATAATTCACTGAGGTGTAATCACTTCCATACATACCCTGGGCAAAGGCCAGCACCGGAGGATTGGTGCAGGAGCCGCTGATCAGGCCGCAGATCTGATAGAAATTGAGGTGACAGAGGGCGCGGGCCACAATGAAGGTGATGCTCACCGGAATGAGGGTGATGAGCGTTCCGTACAGGATCCACCAGTAACCGCCATTCACGATGGAACTCCAGAAATTGTCACCGGCACCGATGCCGACGGCCGCCAGGAACAGCGAAATGCCGATTTCACGCAGCATCAGGTTGGCGCTGGTGGTGGTATAGGTGGTTATCTTGTATTTGGGGCCGAAATGGCCCAGCAGAATGGCGATGATGAGCGGGCCGCCGGCAAGGCCCAGTTTGATGGCCTGGGGGATGCCCGGGAAACGGATGGGAATGGAACCGAAGATGATTCCCACGACGATGCCGAGGAAAATCGGCACCAGATTGGGCTTGTTGAGGGCGTCGTTGGAGTTGCCCACCTTCTTGGCCAGATTCTCGATATTCTTCTTCGTCCCTACGCACATGAGGCCGTCTCCCATCTGGATATACAGGTTGGGGCTGGCCACCAGTTCCACGCCGGCGCGGATTACACGCGTAACACTGACGCCATAGGCGCTGCGGAAAGCCAGTTCCTTGAGTTTCTTACCGGTAAGGTCGCTCTTGGTGACCACGATGCGCCGGGTAACCATGTTGTGGTCTTTCTCCTGCCAGTCCGTCTGGTGCATGGGCACCTCCTGGCCGAAGAGGATGCGGATTTTGTCCACCTCGTGCTGCGAGGTGACAATCAGCAGTTTGTCGCCCTCCTCCAGGACCGTATCGGCCGAGGGGAAGGAAATCACCTCGCCTTTCATGACGCGGGAAACCACGAAATCGCCGCCGAAATCCTTCAGGACATCCTGCAATTTCTTGCCGAAAATGGCGGGATTCTCCACCGCCACATGCATGCGGCGCGCCTTGTCAACGACATCATCCTGGGCCTTGAGTTCTTCCAGTTCTTTCTGGGGGTCGATCCTGAACAGCGCCTTACCCAGCAGAATCACCAGGATTACGCCGATCACGCCCATCGGATAGGCCACGGCATAGGCCGATGCAAGGTGCTCGGAAGCCGAGCCGGCGGCCAGTGCGCTGGTTCCTCCGGAGACGGCCACGTCGATGTAGGTTTGCTGGGCGGCACCCAGGCCGGGCGTATTGGTCACGGCACCGGACATGACTCCCGTCATGGTGCTGAGGTCCTCCCCGGTCAGGGCGGAGATGGCCCAGGTCACGACGACGGCCAGCAAAATGCACATGGCCGCGAGCAGGTTCATTTTCACGCCGCCGCTCTTGAACGAATGGAAGAAACCGGGGCCCACCTGCAGGCCGATGGAGAAGACAAAGAGGATCAGGCCGAATTCCTTCACGAAATGGAGGACGTCCAGATCGGCCGAAAAGCCGAGATGGCCCATCAGGATGCCCAGAAACAGAATCCAGGTAGAGCCCAGGGAAATTCCCTTGACCTTGAAGCGTCCCAGAAAAATACCCACCCCGATTACGAAGGCAAGCAGCATGATGGAGTGAGCGATGCCGTATCCGAAAAACAAATCTTTCATCTTAGAATTCCATTTTTACCACAAAGCAGGACTTTCCCTCCACACGGCCCTCCACGAACCATGCGTTCCCTTCCCGGAGACGGAAGAGTTCCACCGTCTCTCCGGCTTTGGTCTCTTTGTTAAAATTGATATACAAATCCCGCAGCGGATTTTCCGCCTCTTCCAAAGGCAGGCAGTCCATGGCCCAGGCCGCGTAGCGGGCATTGTTGGTATGGCCGATAAGGTCGATGTCCGAATAAGCCACCGTATGCTCTCCGGCGGCCTCCGGTTCGGCGCCCTTCGGGAAAGCCACTTTGGGAGCCGGTTCCACGATGGCGTCGTCCACCGCATAATCCACCTTGAGGAGGTGGGCCATCTCTTCCGGGCGGACCAGACGGCGGGTTTCCTCATTGATGACCACCCAGGAACTGGTGGCGGAGACGCGGCATTCGCCGTCCTCCCCCCGAAGGTCGAAGTCGCGGAGATAGTACAGGCCGCCGGCCCCTTTGTGCCAGGTATAGAGGGACACCGTTTCCCTCCAGGCAACAGGCTGATGGAAACGGACGTGCATCCGGGTGAGCACCCAGGCCGTGTGGTGGATATGCAGCGTGTCGTAGCCGAAGCCCAGATCCTGCGCAGCCCAGTAGGCGATTTCCTGGGCCAGGTCCATAAAGGCGGACGGTCTCAGAAAGGTCTTGTCGTTGGTCTGATAGCAAGGAATGCAGACATCCTGACGGAACTTATATCCTTCACGGCTCACGGGTTTCATAACACACTACTTTTGGGACCGCGAAGTTAGCACTATTTATGGAGAATTTCAAGTTCTTCCTGCGAATAAAGATAAGAATCCAGCCACTCCGGAGCCACTCGGCCGAGTATCGCCAGGGCCAGCACAAGGACCACCAGCACGATTAGCAGAACCAGCAGAATCCGCAGGACAATCTTCCCGGTTTTCCGCTCCTTCTTCGGTTCAGGTTCGGGTTCAGTTTCCACGACCGGCTCGGGGTCGGGTTCCACGACCGGTTCGGGTTCAGGCTCAGGTTCCACGACCGGCTCGGGTTCAGGTTCCACGACCGGCTCGGGTTCAGGCTCCACGACCGGTTCGGGTTCAGGCTCTGCGACCGGTTCGGGTTCAGGTTCCACGACCGGTTCGGGGTCTGGTTTTACTTCCAGCATTTCGGCGAGGGAGGACACGGCCTGCTCCACTTCTTCCTTGGTCTCTTCATGGGTCTTGAGAGAAATGGGCTCCAGGCCGAAACCGGACGGGTAGATGTCCAGGTCTTCATCGGCCACGAAGAAGAAATGATTCTCGCGGGTGGCCCGCAGACGGCCCAAACCCGGGAAGACGATGGTCTTTTTCACCTTGAGCACCTCTTTCATCTCCAGGAGGAAATCGGTGAGGATGCGGTTGGCATCGGCCTTGGGAACGGAATTGGCCTTGGCATACAAATCGACCAGGAGGGTGTCATCCCCCTGCTTGGGCGTAAAATAAAGCCGGCGGTACGGGGGCAAGATGGTATATCCCCTGTCGGCAAAAGTGGCCGGAACAAGCTCTGTTACAAAGCAACCCACGCCGGGAAGCGTGACACTGTCATGGTCCATCACCACTTCTTTCACCATTTTGGCAAGGAGGTCGATATCCATCTTACTTATGCTATAATTGGTTTAATTCACAAATATACAAAAAATCCGGCAAGATAAATCTTTTGAAAAAAATTCTGCAAAAGCTTTGGAGAATCCAAAAAAGATTGTACCTTTGCAATCCCGTTACGGAAATAACGGAAAATTCCTCCTTAGCTCAGTTGGTTAGAGCATCTGACTGTTAATCAGAGGGTCGTTGGTTCAAGTCCAACAGGGGGAGCAAAACAACTGGCCTGAGTCGGAAGACTCAGGCCAGTTTGTTTTTTACGGCTTTCAGGCAGATGCTAGTTTCCGGCCACTACAATGCAGGCAAGGCCGGCGATGAACAGGCAGAACATGAGCGCCAGCAGGCTGTAAACACTCTTTCCGGCACCCTTGAACTCTTTCCAGATGAAAACGCCCCAGATGGCGGCAATCATGGGAGCGCCCTGCCCCAGTGCATAGGAGACGGCCGGTCCGGCCTTTTCGGCCGTGATGTAACTGAGAGCCGTGCCCAGGCACCAGATGGCACCGCCCAGCATGCCCACAAGATGGGTCTTGAAGTCTCCGGAGAAGTATTCCTTGTACTGGACGGGAGCGCCCACGAAGGGTTTGCGCATGACGATGGTATTGAATACGAAATTGCTCAGGAGCACGCCGACGGTGAAGATGACAATGGCCGTGTAAGGGGTTACCTTACCCGCCGCAGGGGTAACGAAATTGGTCGTGTCCATGGCCCGCATCACAAAGGAGGAGAAGAAGGACATCACTACGCCTGCAATGAGGGCCAGGATAATGCCCTTGCGCTGGTCGGCCTTGGAGATGCCGCTGTCGCCCTTCCGGCTGGCGGCGATGCCGTTGCAGACAATGGCGCAGACAACCAGGGCCACTCCGATGGCCAGGAGCACGATATTGCCGGTCTTGGATCCCTGCTGCACCGCAACCCGGTAGTTGTTCACGACGCCCAGCACCAGGGCCAGTCCCACACCCAGCGGGAAGGCGACGGAAAGGCCGGCAATGGAGGTGGAGGCGGAAAGCAGGATGTTGGAGGCGTTGAAAATGACACCGCCCAGGAGAATCCAGAGAATGCTGGACGTGGAAGCCTGGGCAAGGTCGGCCAGGAAGGGGCGGCCCTGGGAGCCGATGCTGCCTGCCGTGAAGGCAAGAAGCAGGGCGAAGAGAACCATTCCGATCACATAATCCCAGTAGAACAATTCATACCTCCAGTTTTTGGCGGCCAACTTCTGGGTATTTCCCCAGGACCCCCAGCAGAGCATGGTGACAAAGCAGAGGATAACGGCTAAAGTGTAACTGTTGACGATAAACATGGCTTGTGATAGTTTTAGGAATTCATGTCGGCAAGGATGGCGTCCACCTCGGGCCGATGGGGCACACCGCTCTGTGCGCCGGGACGCGTGACGGCAATGGAGGAGGCCACGGTGGCGAAACGGGCCGCATCGATCAGGGATTTCCCTTCGGCGAGCGCCGCCACCAATGCACCGTTGTATACGTCTCCGGCCCCCACGGTATCTACGGCCACCACCTTGCGGGCGGGGACAAATTCGCGGGAGGTAGCGTTGCAGATGACAGAACCGGCGCTGCCCAGGGTCACGATAACATTCTGTACGCCCTGTGACAAAAGGATATCCGCCGCGCGGAAAGCATCCTCCGCAGAGTCGATTTTGACTCCGGTCAGTTTTTCGGCTTCGGTTTCATTGGGGGTGATGAGCCACAGTTTTCCGAGCACCTGCGAGGGAATGGCTTCCGAGATGGGGGCAGGGTTCAGGATCACTTTGACTCCCTTTTCAAAGGCGACATCCACGGCATGGTAAACGGTCTGGAGGGGGACCTCCAACTGCATCAGCAGCCAGGAGGCCCGGGCCAGGGCGCTCTCTGCCGCGTCTATATCTGCGGGAAGCAGTTCCCAATTGGCGCCTGGCGCCACGGCAATGCAGTTTTCGCCGTCGTCGGCCACGAAAATGAGCGCCGTTCCGGTGGGAGAGGAGGGGCTGAACTTCATCAGTTCCGTATGGATGCCGTCGGAGGCGAAGACCTCCCGGAGCATGCGGCCCTGCATGTCGTCTCCCACGCAGGTAAGAAATTGAACATCACCCCCCAGACGGGCGGCCGATACGGCCTGGTTGGCACCTTTGCCGCCATTGGCTTGCAGGAAGCGGCCGTCTCCGATGGTTTCCCCCGGACGGGGAAGGGTTTTGACATAGGCAGTCATATCGATGTTGGAACTGCCCGCAACGAGGATTTTATCCATAAGTTCTTGTTTTAGCCACATAAAGATAGTGCGGAAAAAACAAAAACCCAAATAATCCACCCAAAAAGAAATCTGACCCAAGTCAAATTGACTCAGGTCAGACTCTTTGGTCGGGATGACTCGACTCGAACGAGCGACCCCTACGTCCCGAACGTAGTGCGCTACCAACTGCGCTACATCCCGATTCCTGATAAAAAACAAGCTCTTAGGCGAGCTTGTTAATATACACTTGGAGACCGCTCTTGAGGTTGGACGCCTTGTTTTTGTGGATAACCCCGATCTTTGCGAGCTTGTCGATCATGGCATAGACCTTGGGGGCATTTTCCTGGGCGGCAGCCTTATCGGTTGTGTTGCGGAGGTCGCGGATCGCGTTCCTCGTTGTCTTTGCATAATACTTGTTATGCAGGCGGTGACGCTCGCTCTGACGGGCGGCACGTGCGGCGGATTTAGTGTTGGCCATTATTTTACTTTTTTATATTTGGTAGTGGGTAGGAGAATCGAACTCCTATTGCGGGAATGAAAATCCCGAGTACTAACCGTTATACGAACCCACCAAACTTGGGACTGCAAAGGTAAGAAAAA